>Ga0210398_10000147_pt1 | contig 88299 bp, 66 predicted proteins | sample IncBWC4OmetaG_FD_161047 | JGI IMG/M metagenome (GOLD analysis project Ga0210398, IMG submission 161047) | Forest soil microbial communities from Barre Woods Harvard Forest LTER site, Petersham, Massachusetts, United States - Inc-BW-C-4-O | ecosystem: Environmental > Terrestrial > Soil >... | reverse complement strand
GGACGTCGAAAGCGAACAGAACCCTGCCCATTGCCAGATTTGTTGGGAGGGGAAAGACTCCTGGCACTTCGGGGTTATCGGGTTCGTTAAGTGAGGACTGTCAGGACGGACAAAGCGGGTCGGAAGGGCGCGCTTTTATTCGAACTAAAGTTCGATTTGTGAGACAAACGCGCCATTCTCCGACCCGGAGTAGTGTCAACCCATAAGAAATGCGTGAATTCTTGCCACCAGCTTTCTATCTTCAGATTTTTCAACCCGTCCCTAAAAATAGATCCGAAAGGGTCCGACCTGATCGCTCATCCCATTCATATTCTTTGCGATCCCTGTGACCTTGTGGCTAGAACCAAATGCCTTGGTTTTAATTCCCTTTTTCTTTTTCGTACACGTCGAGTTGCTCTCCGGCCTTGATCTCATCGGCGCTCCAGCGTTCACCCGGGCTCCCACCGCCCATCTGGACGTCGTCGAATTTCAGCACCTGGCCCTTTAACGTGGGGTCGGCGGCTTCCTGCTTGGCCCGCTCTGCCGCCACGTTGCGCCGCAGCTGATCCCCCGATGTCCCATTTGCTGATTCGTCCAGAAGCTCGTAGTAAGCCATCGAGTTGAATATACCACGCATTGAACTTGGCGTTACCTGAAGCTCGATGATATGGTCCACTTCCATGGGAATGCTTTTCGTGCGGGACCAATTCGGCACGCGAATCCGCCTTTCGCCATCCTGGCCAGTGAAGCCCAATTTGTGACCGCGTTCATAGACCTCCGCCGGAATTCCGTCTGAACCCCCGAGGCGAAGGGCTTGGTGCCACTTTTCAAGCTGATTGGGGGGAGAAGGATTGTTTCGGTCGTAGTTGGGATCCGATTGGAGCGTGCCGATCCAATCGTGGTACTTCGCCAGATGGGGCGCCTTCTGTTGCGGGAGCAAAAGCACAAACGGCTGTTTCTTTTTCTTGTCGGGATCACTGGGTCCCGGGACAACCGGGGTGACCGGCTTGGGTTGATTGCCCGGCGCCGGTGCCGGAGCCGGCTTGGGCTGGGGCACGACGTCATTCGCCGGTTTTGGCTGTGGCAACTGTCCGGGCTCGATCTCCGGCAATGGGGCCCGCTCGATCTTGAGCGCGGTGTTTCCATCGACTGCGGGCGGGGCCAGCTCGCCGGGCTGGGATATGGCGCGGGCGCGCCCCCACGGTCCCTGGATTACATTTCCACCTTCCGGGGTCCCGGCCAGCGAGGTTTTCGCACTCGCAAGGGCGTCGGTTGCGGGCGGCAGGCCCTTGGGGGTCGGGGTCGGAAGAACCTTTCCGGCAAGCAACGAAGCGAGAAAAACGACCAGATTCGCTTCGACGGCAGTGATCCGCTGGCCGAATTTTTTCGCCGCCGCTTCAATCTCATCGTCGGTGGTCGCATTGCCGGCTTCAGTGTCGAGGTCGCCCCAGGCAGTGGCCAGGGTTATAATATTCGAGATTCCGAAGACGCCGGTGCTCAGGATCGCGATGGTGGTCAGCGCGGCGGCAAGTTTGCTGAAGACCGGCTCCGGCACGACCCACAACAGCACATAACCTGTAATGGCGACCACCAGGCTTCCCTGGAAAAACGGATCTTGCGCTATCCGGATAAATTCCTCGCTGAAGCTGCCATAGTTCGCGGAACGCTTGAGCGCGTCGGCAATGCGCGCCGAACGGCCTTTGGCCAGCGCATCTTTGTGGGTGCTCCGCGAACAGGTGGGACTGCGCAGCCTCTCCTTGTCGTTGTCAGTGATTCGGACATCCGGGCCGTCATAACCCGACTCGTCGCGGCAACCCTTGTTCAAGCGGGTCCATTCGTCATCATCCGGCACGCCAGAGCGGTCGCCATTGAATCCGCCGACTTCGTAGATGCAGAGCTTCTGTAGATAGAGCGGCGTACAGTTCTTGGCGTCCGAATCCGTCAGCTCGGTTGAGGGGTTGTTTCCATCATCGGGGGGTGCGCCTGCGTCTGCCGGGTCTTTCTCCTGTCGGACGAGTTTCACGGGGCTGGGCGCGATGCTCTGCAATGGGCTGTCATTGGCTCCGCGATCGACGATGTGTTCGGCCGTTTGTTCGGCTTCCCGCTCGGATGAATCATGCCCGGCGCCGATTTTCAAATCCCCGCGGGATGAGGCGCCCGCTTGCTGGACCACATGGGACAGTTCGTGCGCGAGCAACCGCTTTCCCTCAGTCGTGGACGGCGTGTATTTGCCCTCATTAAAAACAACATCCTGCCCGACGGTATAAGCCTGGGCGCCCACCGCCCGGGCCGATTCGGCGGCGAGCGGCCCGGCATGCACCCGCACACGGCTGAAATCGTGGTTAAAGCGCGGCTCCATGAATGCGCGGACACCCGAGTCAAGCGCCTGGCCCGACGAATTAAGAACGTCATGAACGATCGGCGGGGCCAGGGACTGATGTCCGCCCGACCAGCTTGAAGCCCGCTTGCGCTGGAGTTGTTTGGCACGAAGTTCCCCGCCATCATCGGACGAACCCGTCCCGCCGCAGACGCATTTGCGCCGGAGCAGGGATTCCTGGCCGGGCGAAGGAGACGGCTGATTCGACGGCGAGGATTCCCGCGGTGCCCTTATGGCCGGAGCTGAAGCCCGTTGGGTCATTTCTGTGGAGCGAAATTAGCAGTTCGTAGTTGGTATTTGGTAATGAGTGGTTGCAGCCATTCGTGAATGCCGGGATCCCAGGTTTCAGATGACCAATTACCAACTACTAAATGCTAATTACAACTGGCGGTTCGGCGTCGGAGGTTCATCCTCCTGAGCCGGCGGGTTTCTTGGGTTTGGGAACCTTGACCGGGGGCGTACCGGGCGGGGGACCGCCCAGCGGAGTCTGGCTGGTCAGCAGCAGGTCGCGGAGCAGGCTTGTCCCGGAGGTGAGCGTAAACGCCGCGGAATCGATGTAGATGGCCTGACCGGACGAGTTCAGGATTTCCAGGTACGCGCTGAGCGGCGCCGGTGCCGGCGCTGACGGATCCGGCGTATATGTTATTATATAATAGCCGGTGGCGTCGGTATAGGCATAGCCATAGGCGCTCAGAAAGTTTTTTTGCTCGTCAGCCAGGCATACGGTCAGCGTCGCGATTGGTTGCAATTTGTTATCCCGAACGTGCCCGTGCAGGACCCAGCCATTCGCCGGAACGGTGGGCGCGGCAATCGTGGCGATATCGCGCGTCGCGCCCAGCACGGAGGCGAAAGATTGTTGGACGCCAATGGAGGTATTCAGGGTCACGACATCGGTATCGTCGGCCCCGTATTGGGTCGTCAGCGTGGCGACCTCGCGCTGCTGCTGGCTGAGCCGGGCCTGCCGGATCTGCGTGAGACCGGTCAGCTGCTGCGCGGTCTGGGAATCGATATTGGACGCCCAGGCGTCGTTCATCAGGCTTTTGGCCGTCGCGGCAGGATTGCTGCCGTCTTTTGCGTTGATGTCTAGATTGTAAGCCATGTTTGCACCTATAATTTGTTTGGATTCGGGTAGGTTTTAAAGTCAGACGTTCCCGGCCACATTGGTGGGCAGGATGGCGAAGAGGAAATTCGAGGCCGTGTTCAGCGACTCGATGTTAACCAGGCCGAGGATGAGATTGGACATGAGCACGGACTTGATGCGTTCCTGGAACCGGTTGCCGATGGCCCGGCACGAAATGCCGACGAGAAGCACGTCGCACACAACCTGGATATTGCTGTAATTATACTCATCCTTGCCGACCGGCGACCTGACCCAGCACTGGTTGTCGTGAAACCCAAGGTCGTCAAAGGTCGCGATGAAAACCGAGGCCAAGACCCTGGTCTTGACCAGGTCCATCTGGAGCGAGCACCGGTTCTGGCTGAAGAGCACCGGGCCCGGGGCAACCGACCCGACGATGCTGTTGGTCTTTGCCGCCGCGAGGGCCGTGGCAAAACTTATACCCTCGGTATCCCCCGCCAACAGGACGCCCAGGAGGTCCTCGGCCCTGGTGACGGGTCGCGGATCCTCCACCGGCGTGCCGAAATTGAGCACCATCACCGCGCCGGCGATCACGAGACCGGTTTTATTTACCGCCCCGCCGGTGGCGAACTGGTTGGCCTGGATGGAAAACGCCCCGAGTCCCATGACCGACAGCGCCAGGCCAATGGGAACCTTCACCACGTTTTCCTGCACGCACAGCGCCGGGACATCGCCGAGATAAGCGGACCGCAACTCCACCGTTCCCGGGTCGTAGGTGGTAAACTCCTCGAGGTATTTGGTGAGACCGGAGGTCGAAGCGGGCGGAGTGACCATGGCGATGCAAATTCCCGCGCGGTAACCGGAGAAACTTTTGACGTCCGCCGTGGTCCAGTCGCGCAGGTCGAGGATTTGATTCCGGCTGATTTCGACCTGTTCGCCGTGCAGGACGAAAATTCCGCAGACGGGGTCCTTCAGGGTTTCGCCTGTATTCGTGATCTGGTTGTCGCGCACGACCAATCCCGCCACGTCCGGCAGGCTGATGGCGCCATAACCCATAAAGGCGCTTTGATCCTGGGTCAGCTCGGTGATGGCCCGGTTCGGACAGGCGGTGATTTCGTTTTGCACGATGAACAGACCGTTGACCGAGATGACTTCCAGTTTGGTTCGGATGTCGAAAAACCCGACCGGACCGATGCCGCACAGGCCCATGTTGCGGATGCGGTTGTTCTCGATGTGCAGGTTCGTCAGCCTTCCCTCGACGACGATCCGCCCCACGTCTCCCGCAGTATCGTAGGTCATGGTGTCCGGGAAAAGGAAACTTTGCATGCAGCATTCGCCCGTGGGCTGGTTCGGCGGGAAAACGCCGACCACGACACCGGTAGGATTTCCCTTGGCGTCGATGATCGTCAGGCTGCCAAGGGTGATGCCATTGCCGCGGCCGCCCTGGATCTCGTTTCGCAATACATAAATATCGGTCGAGATTCCGCCGATTTGGATCCCGCCCGTGCCGGTCGGTTGCATGGTGGAGTATCCACTGCCGACAGGGTTTTTCGGGGTTAAACCTCCGGCCGGGATTTTTGGCGTGTAATAAACGGCGCCCGGCAGTTCGTACTGGATCTCGAGATCCGTGTCGACCTGGACGAAGGCATCGGCGGCGAGCGCAATGACCTTGGTCGTGGGTGGCGTCAGGTCGGCTTGCACGACGCTGGGCAGGACGGCGCCCGAAACCATCCCGACCCAGTTGTCACACATCTTGATTTCCGAGCCGCTGAGATACACCGCCGGATAGGGGCTCTCGACGTCGCTCATGGCGATGAGGCACTCCTCGATCTTCACGGTATTGCTGCTGACGACATGGATGGCAGGCCGGTTGGAAGCGGTCACAATCAGTTCCCGCATCTCGACATCCTTGGTGCCCTTGGCCGTGATCCGCTTGATGGCCAGGGTGTCCACGCCGGCGACGTAAGGATACACCGCCAACTGATCCAGCAGGATGCCAATGCTCCCGTCGTCGGCCTCGACGACAAACGATTCGAGCCGGATGTGCTGGGAGTTCAGGACGGTGAGGACCGGCCGGTTGTTGGGAGTCGCGGTGGTTCCCGGTTGCAGGCTGGGGGAGGCAATTCGCGTTTCGGGGCCGCAACCATGGATGGCGACGTCGACCCGTCCGGCAATTTCCACGTTCTCGTAGTAAATTCCGCCCAGCACGCAGATTTCGCCGCCTTCCGGCGGGAGATGCTTGATCGCCTCGTTGATGGAGTCGAAGTCTCCGCCGGCACCCACGTGATAGGTGCAGCAGGTGGCATCGTCCAGCGAGGTGAGCGGCGGGAACGAACGGCGGCAGTCCTCGACCGTGAACGCCTTTTTTGTAGTGTCCCAATGAATACAGGCCAGGGGGGCGCGATAGACCGGGGTGGAAAGGGGTGGCTGGGTGTTCTTGCCATCGCTGCCGCAGGGCGGCCAGTCGATCTGGCCGGTCGCGGTCCGCGCCGGGATCAGCCAATAATCGCCGGGCTGATAGTGCCCGGCGGAGAACTGGACCTGGATGCCGTTTTCCAGGTCGATCCAGGTGTTGGCGGCCACATTGATGCCATTGGCCCCGGCCGAGGTTCCAAATTGGTCCCAGCGGCGGACACGCGCGTTGATGTTCGTATTAACGATGCCCGTGGCCGATTGCTGCAGCACGAGGGACAAGGATGAGGGAACCGGGTTTTGGACTTGGAGCAAGGTGCCCGGCTGGTTCGGAGTCGGTCCGAAGAGATTGCTGTCGTCGGTCAATTCGACCCAATTGTTGGCCTGAAAGCCCAGGTTTAGATCCGGCCCCAGGCTGTTGAGCGTCAGGGTATTGGTGGAAACGCCGGTGATGGCAGAAACGACCGATCCGTTTTCCCGGGACCATTTGAAGGTGGCCGTCGTGCCGTTGCCGCCTTGGTGAATTTCGACGCGGTAGAGCTGGTTTTCCAAACCGCGATAACCGGCTTGCGGCGTGGGTTCGCAGGGGCAGTCGCTTGAGCCGGGATTCGTCCGGGCCCAGAGTTTGCCGGGCACCAGGGTTAATCCCTGTTTATACATATCCGCGCAGCATGCGCCCGGCTGGGTGTTCGCATTGGCGGTGGGGACGGGCTCAGCCACGACGCGCCAGACCGTTTGCAAACGCGCGGTCGTGTCGGCCTGTCCCAGCGCCGGCTCGCGCAGGCAGGGATCATCGAGGAAAGTGGCGAGCCGCTGCCAGACTTCGAGACGGAGCTGAAGGGCATAGGCCGAGCCGCTGCTGAGCTGCTGGAGCAGGGCGGCATCGGTCGTTCCCGGATTGATGAGGTAGGGCTGGCTGGCATAGTCCTGGCTGGTTGAACTATCGCAGAGGATTCCTTCCACATAATACCGGCCCGACCCGATCATGATGGTGTTGGCATCCGGGACCGTGACCTTAAAGCCGACGTCGCCTTGGGGCCCGCCGTACGGGCCAATGATGTCGATGATCTCCGTGTCGCGGATGTTGGCATCGATGGCCTGCTGCTCGTTGGCGTCGGCATCGAGCGCGACGCGCCCCTGCTGTTGCAGGACGGCAGTGTAGTTCTTGTTCAGGTTGAGCCGAATCCGGCTGAAATCGCCTTTCATATGGATACCTTGATGTTTGTCGGTTGGATTGAAATGAGGATGGTCCTAAATCTGGGTTACCGCGGACCCGAGGTTCGGGGGCATCACGAGGGGCAGGGACGGTTCGAGAAAAATACCCGCTTCCAGCCCGACGGGCAGGAATTCCGGCGCGCACAATTGCACGTTGCGGATGCCGAGCGTCTCTTCCGTGTCGTGGAAGGCGCCCATTTCGGCGCCATCGTCGGCCCCGGTCCAAACGGCCATGGACACATAACCGCTCAGCATGGCGTAAGAAGGGTTGCCGTATTGCAGCGTGATGAAAATCGGCCAGAGCGCCGATTCCTGGCTTGGATCGGCGGGGAGGCAGCGGTACTTTTTTGGCGTGATGTTGTCGTTCGGCACGAAACAGAACCGGACGCACCCGACCTGCACGCGGCTGGACCAGACGGCGGCCTTCCAGGGGTCGTTGGCCGGGCGACGCGCCAGGAAAATCGTGTTGGATGCAAGCTGCATCGTGCGGGTCCAAAGCTTGCCGACGACGGTGCAGTTCTCGATGCGCAGGTCGGCGCCCTCGGAAATGAAGTCGGAGCCCGCATAAGCAACGTTGCCCAGGCCGCAACTGTCGATGATGCTCGAGCTGATGCAGGCACTGCCGCCGGCCACGATGCCGATCGGGCCGCTGATGCAGCTCGACAAGGTCAGCGCGACGCCAATCGCGGAAGCCACAATCCCGGGCTTGCCGGGTTGGACCGGCGCGCCATCGAGGGCCAGCGAGACTCCCGGCACGAGCGTGGTATCCATCAGGTTCACGCCGGAGGCATCGCCGGTGATTTCAATCTTGCCGGAAATCCACAAGCCGCTGACGAAAAGTTGCCCCAGCGGGGAAACCGTGCCGCCGGGGCCGGGAACCTGGACTCCCTGCACCTGGATATTTCCACTCAGGGTGGTGCAGGAGCTGCCAAAGCTGGGCACGCCGTCGGTGTGGATCTCCGCGGCCACGATCCAAAGCTGGCTGGTGGACGGGAGCTGGATCGCCGACGCGCCGGTGAGATCCGCGCTGAGCGATTGAAAGCCGGGCAGAAGAATGATGCCGATGGCTCCCGGCGCCAGCGCATTCCAGGCGGTGATGGCCGAGGCCAGGGTGGGGGTCGCCGCCGCTCCGATTTGCGCGGTAAACGTGGGATTCGCCGGCAGGTTGACCGTCCGGACATAGGCGCCGCCCCCGATGTATCCACCAGATCCATACGTGTAGGAAACGAGCAGTTGTTTCGGCACGGTGACATCCGCGGCAAGTTGAATCCGGCCGAGCACCGGATCGATCGAGATCTGGCCGGACATGGTGCAGCCCCAGCTTCCGCCCGTCCCGTCCGAGAGGTCCCGGCAGCAAATCTGCGAGGCCGGAACCGCCACGCCGTCGGCCGTGAGCTGGATGCTCGGGCCATAAAACGCGGGGATGTCATGGTAAAACTCGCGGCGGCTGATGGGCTGGGGCACGTCCGGCCGCTTGGTCAGGTGATCAAAGGACTCGCGCTCGGGGACGGCGGTGAACAAAGGCAGGTTCTGGCCCAGCGGGCTGAACAGGTAACGCTGCTGGTCGATCACAAAGGCGGGCGCATTGGCGACCGCCAGGTTCTTGGCCCAGCGCCACAGGTAAATCCCGATGTCCGGGAGGTTGAACCGGCCGCCGCCGTGCAGGGCGATGTCCAGCGGGGTGGGATCGGGATCGACGGCCGGGCGCACGCGCGGCCCGATGCGCCTGACGTCGATGGTGCGGTTGATTTTGTCGAAGGCGGAATCGAGCTTGTCCAGCCGCCCGCCGTGACGCAGATCGAGCGTGGCCAGGTTTTTGGGGCGGAGGTGGCGCATGCTTTGCGTCGTGATCAGCAACTTGAAAAACTCGACGCCGACGGCCGGCATTTCGGAAACGTCCATCGAAACCTGTTCGAGATCGATCAAGGTTCCCTTGCGCCGCCGGTAGCCGATCGTATTGGCAACGAAGGCCCTTTGCCCGAGCCCGGAGGCGAGGTCATGGATCAAATCCGCGCCGACGAGGTCGCCGATATATGGGATGGCCCAGGTGGCACAGGTCTCGATGAACTCATCGGCATAGAGCTGCCGGATGTCGTCCTGCAGGATATTGACCTGGGTGGCGATCACCGCGAGCAGCGCCTTCAGCGGCTCGCCGTTCTCCGCATCGCGCGTGCGATAGATGGCGGGAAGCAGCTCGTAGATTTGTTCGGGGGTGAAGCTCATGGGACGGGTGATGGCACAATCAATCCCTGGCAGGCGGGATCGAGGAGAAGCAGTTCGGCCGCCTGCATGGAGCCTTCCTGGCCGGTGATCGGCGAAGCCGCCGGCAAATAGGAGGGCAGCGCGCCGGAGGACGGCCCGAGATCGGCGCGATAAAAGGTGGTGATCTCGACGGCAATCACGCCGGGCACCTGTTGGATCACGGCAATGATTTCGCTTTGGGCGACGCCTTGCCCAAAATCACGTTGGTCGAAACTGAAGGTCGCGGTCAGCGCGGTCCAAACCTGGACGAGCACCAGCTTCGGATCATAGTCGTTCGTATCGATCTGCACGTTGGCCCCCACGTCGAACAGGCGCGGGGTGTAAGTTTGGACAAACACCGGGACATACGGATTGCCAATGTTTTGAAGGGCCGTGATGAGATCTCCGGTGGTCGGGCTTTCGATCGCGGCGCCTTCCGGGCCGGCCACGGTCAGGAAAACGCCGCGCAGGTCGTTGTACCAGGTCCAGGTGGCGAGCGACTTGGCAATGCCGCCGAACACGAGGCAATAGTTTTGGTAATCGTCGATCGAAACGACGCGATCGAGCGTCAGCACGTGCAACGGCGCGCTCGTGCGGGCGGTCTCGGCGGTGTCGGGGTCGCTGCCACCCGTGGCGGGCGAGGGGTTGGTCGTGCTTTGCAATCCCTGCGGACGATCCAGCGCCTGGGTCAGCTGGCCGGTTTGCACCATGCCGGCCAGCCCGATACCCACCCGGTAAACGGCCCGGATATTCACCTGCCCGGTGGGCGTGCGCGCCCCGTTGACGCCGTCACCGAATTGAACCGTCACGGTTCCGTCCTCGTTCATGACGGTGGTGAAAACCCGGTCGCTGGGACCGGAGGCCAGGAAATTACCGACTTCGTGCCATTGGATATTATTGACCCAAATCTGCAGCGTGGAGGTGACGCCAAAGCTGGACGAAGAACTGAGATAAGTGAGGGGCGATTGTTTGAGCGTAAATTGCAGCGCGGGATTGGTCGCGTCGCCATTGCCCAGGATCTCATTCGTGGTCTGGCCATCGGTCGCCAGCGCGACGTTGGCGTTAACGGTGACCGTGCTGCGGTCATAGATGCACGCCAGCGCCTGCGCAAATACCAGGGTCGTCGCCGGCCCATTGGGGGTGGCCGAGGTAAGGACCGCAGCCTCACTGACGGTCGGATCCTTGGGGTCGGCCGGGATCAACAGGAAGTCGCCGGTGTTTTGCAGCGTGCCCGTGACGCCGCTGGTCGTGATCACCTGCCATTCCTGCGACGTCGGCGGAAACTGGGCGATAATGAAAACCTGTCCCGGCGTGACCTGCTGCCCGGTCGAGGCGCCCTCGGGAACGAACCCGTTCGGGTTGGCGGTGAGGGCCTGCAGCCGAAGTCGCTGGCCGAATATGCCGACGGCCTGTCCCACATTGAGTTCCTGGACGTCGGCAATTTCCAACGACATGCCTTCGACCGGCACGAGCAGGCCGGCCTGCCGGTCGTAGGTGGAATCGAGATCCCAGGTTTCCACGTAGGGCGGATCGGCCGGCGTAAGTTCGGCGCTCTGGACATAGACGGCCTCGCTACGGGTGTGACCGACAATCTCGCTTAACAACGAGGTTGGCGTGGCGCTGATGGCCCGGGGTGCAACATAAAGACGCTGCTCATTTTCCAGCGTCACGCGAGTGGTCTTGGCTGTCAGGGTGAAGTGCATCGGCGCGAGTTCGTCGGCCGAGGAAATTTGATACAACACCGGCTCATTTTTATATAGAAACACGAGCCATTGGGGATCGCCGCTGGCGTCCGGAGCCAGGCCTGAATACGTCGCGTCCAGGCAGACCTGATTGCTGTTCGACCCGAAATTCCCCAGGCCAAAATTCCAATCCGAATTGCCGGCGGTAAAATCCGACGACGACTTGATGATCGGAATAGTATCTGAAAGCATCCGCGGGTCGGGCGACGTCGCGCCGTAAATGAGGCCCTTTTTCCGGAACGCATACACGGCAACATTCGTTCCGCCGATCGCACTGGAGAGCCCCTGGTCCCACGAGACATAGGTGTTGCCCGAGGTCGAATCGATGGTGACCGCCGTGATGAAATGAAAGTCGGCAAATTGCTTGGTCGGGTCGGTGGCGGTGGTGACAAAAAGAATGGCGTCGCCGACCTGCAGAGTGTTGTTGGTGCCGGCGAGCCACATCGAAGTGTCGTTTGGCTTGAAGATCCATGGGATGGTGGTCTGGGCCGGGATCGCATTGAATTCAATGCACGCCTGCAGGTCGGCCGAGGTTTCAAACACCTGCGGTTTCTGACCCGGTCCCGGCACGCTTTGCACGCGGCTGCTGGCTGGAATGAGCACGCTTTCGGGCGCGCCGGGCGCATTGTTGAGCGTGAAGGCAATGTAGGCCGAGGCCGAGGCGCCCGGCGCGGGTTTGTATCCCACCAGGGCCGCGAGGTCGAAAACCGAACGCTGATCCACCGCCGTTCGCAGATAGAGTTCGTTGGCGATTCTCTCCTGATAAAAACTGAGGATATCCGCCACCGTCGCCCACGCGTCCAACAGGGCGATGGAAAAATCCGTGTCCAGCCTCGTGCGCAGCCCGGTGAGAGCCGGCCACTGCGGATCGGACAACAGGCCCAGCATGCTGGCCTTGAATTCAGGCTGCAGCCCGACGCGATAGGCGATCGCCGACAGGCGCGGCCGGTTCGTGATCGGTTGCGGCGTATGCTCGGTGATGCCCTGGCAGCACCCGCACATCTTGTCCGTGGAAGTTTGGCCGTTTCCGTTCATTTTCCTCCATCCATGTGTAAGACCAACCGGCCGTGATCCAGCCGGTTGGGATCGTTGTCGCACCGCGCTATCTCCAACCGTCCCATGGTCAGCCATCCCTGCGCCGCCCCGTCGATGGAGGGGTCGTCCATTCGCTGCAGCACCGTCAGCGTCACCGACGCAACGCCTTCAATGCCCTGCACCGCGGCGACCAGCGGACTCGCGTAGACGGTCTGGCCGAACGTAAAGTTATCTTCATTGAGAATGCCGGGCTGCCCATTGCACTGGTTTCCGGTAATCAGAAGCTTTTCTATCGCGGTTTCGACGTCGCCCTGGAAGTGATCGGAATCCACGCAGATTTCCATCTCGATGCGCAGGCCGACGATCCACGCGGCTTCCGCATCCAGGTCCGTTCCCATCATCCGCAGGAGATTGAGGCGGTGCTCGGTGGACTTGACCAGGGTTGGCGTCAGGTTCTCCGCCGCGGATTCGATCGAGACAAAGGCGGTATACCAGCTTCCCGTCCAACGCAGCGTGCCGCGGGCCGCGCGAATGGCCGGATCCTGTTCGGCCATCGTGCCGTAATCGTCCTCGGTGACGGCCCGCAACTGGGTGAGAAAAGCAAACGGCGCGGTTTGCTGGATATGCTGCATGGTTTCCGGGTCCACGCCGCCCGCGGCCGCGAGCGGATTGCGGATCAGCGCGATGCCCGGAACGGAAGTGAGGGCGTGGGCCAGGCTATCGTGCGCCACGTTGCCGACGGAGCCGTTGCCCACCCGGTAGCGGGCTTGAAAAATGGTCCCGGCCGGTGGAGCGGTGCCATATTGCCCGTCGCCGAAGCGCAGGAAAACCGTGCCGTTATATTCAATTTCCACCACGCAGCCTGTCTGGTTTCCGTCGAGCGAAAGCAAATCGTCATACACCGGCCATGGATTGTTCAGGTCGTCCGTCACCTTGATTTCCGGCTTGGGACTGGCCAGTCCGAAGCTGGGTGGATTCAAAAACGCCGAGGCCGCGGAATTATCAAAAGGCAGGGCAAACGTCAGCGGCGACTTGGCCAATTGGGGATAATAATACGGTCGTGGAGAATCGACGATGCCGGTGCCGCCGCAGGCGCAGGTATCTTCGACGGCCAGAGGTATCACTGCCGTGGGAACCTCGCCAAGGTTCTCGTGCGGATGCACCCACAAACCCTGGTCGGCCGGCACAATGTTGCCGAGCGCCACGCTGACGTTGGACACGGCTTTCTGACCGTGTTGCTCATCCGTGGTTGAGGAGATGCACAGCGGAAACGGAAGCGCATCCGCCTTTTCCCAATGAATTTCGGTGATTAAAGTTCCCGTGAGCGGATCCTTGAGCGGCTGGTTCTTGTAATCCGTGATCTTAACCTTCGTCAGCATGACAGCCCAGCGGTTGGCCGGATTGGCATCATCCGGATCGCCGGTTTCCGGACCGATGACTTCTTCAAAGATCAACACGGTTCCTGGCTTCAAAGTCGAAAGCGTTCCGATCAGGGTCGCGTGCGTGCTGCCGGGACCGAGGCAGCAGTTGGTGTCGCTCCAGGTGTAGAACTGCATGGCGTTTTGTTCCTGCCAGAGTGTCACATCACTCATGGTGCTGAAAGCCGGCGCGCTCTGCTGGAGCAGGGGCACGAGCGGCATGTCCTTGATCTTGGTGGGATCAAGCGTTGGCGGCAGGCCCGGGACGCGCGGGAAAATATGCGTGTGCCGCTTGACCAGGGTGCCATCATTGGTGGTGGACAAATAGACCCAGGCCCTGGCGTTGCAGCCTTCGCTTGGCTTGTAATCCACCAGCCGCGCGTGTCTCCGGAGGGAAATCCGGCTGCGCGCGGTTCCAATATAGGCCTCGGTGCCCACCGCGTCCTGCTGGTAGCTGAGATGGTCGGCCACATAGGCCAGCAGCTCCACCAGCATGACCCCGATATCAGCCTCATGCGTTTCGGTCCACGTGCTGGTCAGGACGGCCATGCGATCCAACATGACCTGCCGGAATCCGAGATAATCCTTGGCGAGGTAATTGATGTCGGGCTCCGGCGGAAGATCGGGCGGGCAGCAGCCGTCGTTTTCACAGTCTCCGATCGTGGGACAGCCGGCCTTGAACGAAAAAGTCACCTGGCTGAGCGCCGGGTCGATCCCATCGGGAGGGTCATCGGTCCCGGCTTGGGCGACCAGGCGAAGCGTGTAAGGCGAAAAGTCGCCGGATTGACCGAGCTGGATGGTGACGACAAACGGGGCGTCATTCGTGCCGGGAGAAACCGAGATCGGAGTGACCTGCGCGTCGGCCGCGCCGCCGGTAATGACGATTTGGGACAGGCTGAGATTCAGCGATCGCGCATCGTGCAGCATGGTCAAAAGCAGCTGCTTGCCGGCGCCGATCGGGCCGCCGACCTCGAGAAAATCGATCCCGTTCAGCGCCGGATCCTTCAGCACGAGCGCACGGCGGAATTTTTGCGAGCAGAAGTACATCATGAGGCCGGTCCTCCGAAGATGAATTGCTGCGTTTGCTGCTGCTGGCTTTGGATGATGGTATAGGCGACGGTGACCGCCAGGGTGGAGTCCTCGGCGTCGACTTCCACCGATTGCACCTTGATCAGGTCAGACAGCCACATCTGCAGTGAGGCCTGGACGGCTTGCTGCTGGGCGGCGGCCAGCGCGTTGCTGTTTGGCTTGAAAACCAGGGTGGCCGTGCCGCTGCCGAAGGTCGGCAAATTCACCCGCTCACCCGGACTGGTCAGCAGGATCTGCTCCACCATGTCGCGGATATGGCAGGCCAGGTTGTCCTGCGCGGTCGAGCCGGTGAAATCAAATCCGTAGGGAAATTTTACGTTCATGATGCGTTCAGGTTGCGGTGACGCGGGTCTGTGAAACGACGGGAAGGAGAGGCGTGCCGCTTGGCGCACAGACGGCCACACCGCCCATGATGACCAGGGGCTGTCCATTGGACGTGACGCGGGTGGTGCCAACCGTCCACATTCCCGTGACACACGGCCCCGGCGCCGGCGGGACCAGCGGGCATCCCGCCACCGTCCAAGGCCCCGCCATCGTGGCGGTCGGCTGTCCGCTCACCGTCACCTGCGGATTGGGCACGGTCGGCATCGCCTGTCCGCCATGCGAGCAGGTGACCGTTGCGCCTTGATGAAGTAAAAAGCCGGGCATCAGGAAAAAGACTGAAGGACTGAAAGGCTAAAAGCTGAATCGAGGTCATTCATATCGGATGAAATCACGTGATCATCAGCGCCCCGTTGTTGACGGTGACGCTCGGGCCGATGAGCGTGATGGTTGCGCCCTGGCCGTTGGAAATGGTGATGCCAATGGAGTTGATGGAGATCATGGCGCCGGTGCTGCTCTTCAACATCAGTCCCCCGGTTGGTCCGGGCGTATCGCTCAGCACCAGGGCATTCTGGCCGACGGATTGGAAAACGATTTGCTGCAAACCGGGCGGGCCGGCCAGCGCCAGGGACGGAACTTCCGCCGCCGATCCCCAAAAGCAGCCCGACCAGATCGGGTAATCGGGGTTGCCCTGTTCGAATTCAACCCAGACCGACGACCCGGGCGGAGGAACATGGAACGCTCCGGACTGGGCTCCTCCAAATGGAGCGCAGGGCATTGCCCAGGTCGCCGGCAGCACATTGGCGACGTCGGGAACCTGGACCGTGATCCGGCCCATCTGCATCGGATCGATATTGTTGATCACGGTGCCGCGATATTTGCCTGTGAATTTTCCGGAGGTGCTCATGATTAATACGGCCTGGTCGGCACAATGGGCGTGTTTGAAATCAGCCCGTTGCGCTTGAGCGAGAAATCTTGTTTGTATTTCCCCTTGTTGATCGTGTGCGTCGTGCTTTCGACGTAGTAGACACCATCGAAGGCGATGCCCGCGCCCCGGACGCCCACCAGTTGCCGCGAGTACAGGATTTGTCCGTAACGCAAAACGTCGATCGTGCCAGTGCCTGACACCACGTCACCGGTTTCCACCGCCTTGGCGAACCCCTGGGCCAGGGCCTGCGACGGAGTGAGCTTGGCCGTGTCGTTCATCTGCTCGGTCCGTTGCGGGATGGGAATGGCGAGGCCCATCGGAGGACTGAGCGGATTCACCGAGGGAATGGGCATCGGCAGGGTCGTGCCGGAGGTTTGGTTCTGGATATAGACAACTGGAGTCACGGCCGTTTCCGGGGCATAGCGGAAATTGAGATTCTCGACGTTGGTCCACGAATCCATGTTCACATTCAGGGCCGGCTGGGGCAGGCCGATTCTCACTTCCGGTCCCCAATAAGCCTGGCTGGTCCCGGGCAGCGGGCCGGGGATCAGATAGAAAACATAACCGTTTTCCTTCGCGAGCTGGTTGATGTAGGCGAAGTCGGTTCCTTGTTGCGCGGGAATTTTGTCCACCGGGACCTGGATGTCCGGCTCCATTACCGGGATCACCATCGGCATCACGCCAAACGCCGCATATTTGCCCAGGATCGTGAGCACGCGCACATCCGGGCTCATGCCGGGAAAAGGCAGGCCTTGGAATTGCTGCAAATCCATGAGCGCCGTCAGGTCCTGTCCTTTCACCACCAGCTTGGCCGATCCGGTCATCGCATCCGGCAAGACTTCATGATGCTGGACGATTCCGTCCATCAATACCTGGGGCAGGCCGACGGTGGCAATGATGACCACCCGCCAGGTTTGCAGCGGGGCATTGCCGGCGAGCAGCATCATCGTTTGCAGGGGCGACCGGTTGGCGAGGGTGAAAGTGAGCTCGAAGCCGCTGCGCGATCCAGCGGCCACCGTGACCGTCGCGGAGGTGAATGCGTCCATCAGCACCTTGGGCGGAGGCAGGGGCACCATCGGGCCCATCAACAATGTCAGGTATAAGCCGCTAGCCATTTTGCGCTCCTGATGGAATGGCCGATGCCATGGGAATGAGGACGGTGCTCCCGATTTGGCCGGTTAAGGATTCCGGATCGCTGACGCCATTGGCGTCGCAGAGCATCCAAAAAAGAAGCGGGTTGCCGAGGAATTTGAAGGCGAGGTTGTCCAGCCGGTCTCCGTCGATCACCACGTAATTTTGCACCGACGTGTAGATTTGCATTTGCGGGATGATCCGGCGTTGCAGGTAGGCGACCTGGGTGCCGTCCGGACGGGTGAGCATTTCAATCGGCGTGTTGAGGTACCGGCTGTTCGGATCGGTCGGTCCGCCGGTGCCGGCGGCCGCCTGGATCATCATTTGCAAGGCTGTGTTCATCGCTGGTTCTCCGTTGGCAGGTTATTGCGTGGCGAGCTGGACCACGGACTCGACGTTCGACAGCAGGCCCAATACTTCCTTCTCGATTTGATAGATCATATAGAGCGCGCCGGCGGGCGTGAGGAAGCCGACGTCATTCACGTTGAGCACGCGCATCCCGAGCGAAACCGTGGCATGGATCGGATTGAGCTGGGGGTCGAAAAAATTCTCGGTGATGCTCAGCTCCGTGATGCGCACGGGCAAGACCCGGGTCTTGCTCCAGACAAACAGCGTCAGGGCCGACTCCATCGGCACGATCTCGACCGTGCCCAAAAGCGACAGGGCCTCGTTAAGGATCAAATCAACGCTGGACGGGTAAACCAACAGCTCGAGCGCGGACAATTGCGGCTGGATGCCAAATTCCATCGAAATCGGATCGCCGATCGCCAGCATGTTGGTGGCGTCGATCTCGGCCGTGCACTTGATCGTTTCGATGGGCGGGCCCTTCAACCGCAGGATTTCCGTGCGGTCCGGTTCGTCCCCGATGGTTTGCGGCTGAAGCGAGCGGGTGAGGGTTTCCGGATTATATTGCAGCGGGATTATTCCGAGCGGAATCCCGGTGTCCGGATCGAGCGAGACGATGGCGCCTTTTAGAAGCAGGGGAGAAACGGGTGTCATGATTATTTCGTCGGATGGTTAAACAGCGGGAGAAGGTGGAGCAGTTTGTCCTCAAGACGCTCCAAGCGCGTTGAGGTCAACGCGCTCCACCTCGTGGCGGAAGCGATCATTGCCTTCATGGCGACAGCCTCCGAAAAATTTGTGCGGCCAGGTGTTCGCCGATTTGCTCGGGCCGTGCCCCGGCCCGGAGCGTTCCGCCGTCCAGCCGATCGATGGCGGCGACATCCTGCCAGTTTCGCCCCGGAAATTGGCTGGCCAGTTTCGCCAGGTCTTTTTTCATTGCCGCCACAACGCGCGCGGTATCGGCGCGGGACATCCCCGGAAGCGTCAAACGCCCGATATTAAACCGAAGCGTGGCGCTGGCGGGCGGGGTGCCCCCGTTCGATAAACTCAGGGCCCCGAGCTTGTCGAGGGGCTCACCCCGCGACCGCTGGCGAACGGAGGTGTCCGCTCCGCTTTTCGTTCTCGTCGCCTGCCATCCGCTTTCGCCAGGGCTATGGCGGACAAGGCGGGCGGTTACGTTCGCGCCATTCATGACCAACCTCCCATTTCCGAACCCGTCAGGGATTTGTCCATCTTTGCATATTCGACCTTGGACGCGCGAAGGATATGATTCATGTCGATGGAGCCGTTCTCTTCCGCGGCGAGAAAAGCGGCATGCATCGCGATGTTGCGGATGACGCCGCCCGAAATGTTCATTTGCGCCAGGCGGCGGAAATCCAGCTGGTCCAACGGCGCTTCCGGCGGGAAAACCTTCTGCCAGATGGCCTGCCGTTGTTCCACCTCGGGAAAGGGAAATTGCACGATGAAACGCAGGCGCCGAAGAAAGGCCGAATCCAGCGCATGCTTCATGTTGGTGGTCAGGATGGCCACGCCCTCGTAGGATTCCATGCGCTGCAGCAGGTAGCTGATTTCGAGGTTGGCGTAGCGGTCGTGGCTGTCCTTGATTTCGCTGCGTTTGCCAAACAAGGCATCGGCCTCATTGAAGAGCAGGACGGCGGCGCTCTCGTCCGCCGCATCAAAGATTCGCCGCAGGTTTTTCTCGGTTTCCCCGATGTATTTGCTGACGACCGAGGCCAGGTCGATCTGGTACACGTCGCGCTCCAGTTCGACCGAGATGATCTCGGCCGCCATGGTTTTTCCCGTGCCGCTGCCGCCGGCGAACAAGGCGGCGACCCCCAGGCCGCCGGCGTATTTTTTCGCGAAGCCCCACCGGTCATGCACCATCGGCCGATGGCGGACGTGGGCAACGATCTGCCGGAGGATGTCGGTTTGGAGGGAGGGCAGCACCAAGTCATCCCAGCGGCATTTGGGCTCGATGCGCTTGGCCAGATTATCGAGCGATTTGCGCGCGTGCGCGCGGCAGACCTGCCAGGCGACCTGTCCCGGATCGGAACTGTCCGCCGCGGTGTCGCGCACGACCGCGCTGGCCAGCCGGATCGCCGGCGCGTCGAAGTTGAATCCCTCGGCGATGCGGTCCAGCTGGCCGTTCAGGCTCACGGCAAATTCGCCGAGGCTTTCCACCCACAGCGCCTTGCGTTCGGAATAATTCAACGCCGAAACGCAAATGCGCAATCCGTCGAGCTGCTCCAGCGCGGAACCCTCGCGGATCTCGACCGCCACCGGCATGCGAACCTGCGATAAAAAGGCCGACAGGTGCCGCAAATTTTCCGCGCCGTCCTGATCACCCGACTGCAGGTAGAGTCCCCACGAGTCGAGCACCAGCTCGCGGTTGCAGAGTCGCGCGAGCAATTCACGCTCCACCGGGCTGGCTGGAATGTCCGCCACCCGCATGGCGTAAGGCCGGAGCCCGATGACGCGGAAGGCCTCCTGGGCCACCAGCTGTTGTTCAAAGCTTCGCTTTCCGACGAGCAAGACGGGCCGGCGCTGGCGCGGATCGTCGATCGGTCCCGACCAATACCTTGACGCCATTTTTGCACATTGAACCTGCGCGACGGCCAGCGCCGACCGGTGTTCGACCAGCGGATGGATCGTCGGCTCCAGTCGTTCATCAATGCAGGGAAGCCCGATCAAAAAATGCATCACGCGCTCATCAATCCGCAGCGGGCTGTTGACCAGGCGATCGCCGGCCGTGACTTCAATGAAACGCCAGTAACGCAACGGCCGGTTGCGCGCCATCGCGCTCCAGTGCGCATCGACGAGGGCCCCCATCGCCAGCCCGAACGTCGGTTGCGACAGGCGCGGATCGTTGTGGGCCGTCGCGCAAGCCTGGCCGAACCGGCTTTCCAGTTCGGATCCCAGGCAAAGCAACAACAGGTCGCATTCGAAGGGGCTCAGTCCGAAGCCACGTTGAAGATGATCCAGCGGGGTGGCGGCGGCTCCGGGTGCAGGATCAGGGCGCGCCGGAATCTCCCTGTCGCCCGGCGCGCCAGCGGTGATCGCGAGATAAATTCTCTCCAGCGCCTCCGAGAGCCAGGCTTGTTGCGGTTCGAGTGTGCGCGGTTTCATGCGGTTATTTGCGCCTGGGGCAGGAACTGGCCATACGTTGGGCTGCCCGGGGTCTGGTCCAACGTCAGCTTGCTTTGCGCACCGTCGACTTGTACTCGCAAGGGCAGCGCCACGGGCGGCGTGCTGTAAGGAAAATCCGGTGGAATCGGGAAGTTTAAAGTGGAGGAGAAGTCCGGGTCGGACGGCGGCCGGGCGGGCAGCGCGATCGAATAATCGCCCACCATCAAAGCCACCTGCTGTTCGCGTCCGACCGGCGGTGTCACCGCGAGGGACAGGGTGGTGTTAATGGCGGCGGTGATGGGCGGCAGCGTGGTGATCGTCGGCACGTACAGGAACTGCTGCGTATTTGACGAGTAGCCCGCGTGCGGATCGGTGGAGATGCCAAAACTGACCTGGCGCACGACCCGAACGCCGCGCACGCCCGCCGGCAAGGTGGCGGGCAGCTTGACGCGCACGCAGGAATCCTGCACCGAGGCCGCCGGCACTAAAGGCTGCATCCCGTCGAACTGCACCATGGTATTGATGGCTTTGTCCCCCAAAAAATACGATCCCGTCAGGGTGAGCATGTCCCCGACGGCGGCATTGGTCGGCGAGATGTTCTTCAAGACGGGCGGGGGCATGGCCAGGGCCAGGACGTTCCGGGATTGCACCGGCAAATTCGACTTAACCGTCGAGGTATCCTGGATGAGAACCACCGTTACCTGGTAGGACGTGGTGGTGCGGTAGTGAGTCTGGAAAGCCATCCACAGCCGGGCGATCTCCTCGTTGGAGAGCGATTCGGGCGTGACCTTGATCGACTCGACCTGGCTGGCCAGTGTCGTCTGGACCAAAAGGATGACTTCCGGCGCGCTGCTGCCGGACATTTCGCTCAACAAATTACTGATGTCACTTTGGGAATAGATCGGATTCTCGTGAAACACTTTCATGGCCCAGCCCAGGATGATCTCGGCATCAAACTCAGACTTCCCGTACGCGCTGACCAAATAATGAAGATTCAGGGCCAGCGGCGGATTACTGAGCTTGTTGCCCTGGCTGTCGAAGGAAGGAAGGCACATGTTCCTGAAAGCCGCGTTTTGGCTCGCATAATACATGAAGAGATTCAATTGCACCGGTTCTTCCGTGCCGGTGACCACGAGGTCGGGCGGCCCAACCGTCACCGGTTTGGCCATGTCCATGATCGAACTGGGCCCATTGACCGCCAGCGCGTCGATCAAGGTCTGCTTCAATATCGCGCTGACGCCGGCGACGGCGAGATAGTCGCTCATCTTGGACCTCCGGAATACGGGCTTTTCAGAAATTCATTCAAGGTAACCCGGGGACGCGGTGGCGTTCTCCGCGGCGCGGGCGGGGTGGGTTGGGCGGACTTCACTTCGATATGCCCGATCGAAACGTTTACCTCCACGGGTGGGACCCGGTCGTTGTTTTGGGATACCTTGCCGGCCGAGTTTTCAGATTGTCGGGTGGAAAAACCCTTCGTCTCCATCGGTTTCACGTTTCGAGCGCTCTTATTCTCATGCGACGAAGTGGGGACTGAATCGCGCGGAACTGAAGTTTTTCCAATCGAAGATTCTTCAACCGGCTGAAGGCGGTTGCTTCGGCCGGTCTCGGTCGTTTTTGCCGGTGCACCCTGCTCGATGGCAGGAGACTCCCTGGATCCGACCCATTTCATCGTCGCCGCGAGCGATGGCATGAACTTGCTCCGGTCGGTTTTAGTCGGCGCCTCATTCCCGGTTGGCGGGATCGCCTTGGCGCCGGGCGGTTTTGCCTGCGCGGACGGCAAGTCGGGGTTCGCCCCCGGCGCCTGTCCGCCGACGTCCTGGTGGAGGGGGAGATCAGGCTTGAGCTCCGAATTTCCGAGGTCGGAAATTGAACCCGTGTCTTCGCGTTTCACGCCGGGCTTTGCCACCTTGGAACCGAAACTTTGCGGAACGAAGGTTTTTATGAGGGTGCCTTTGTCCCTGGCTTTTTCCGCCGCGCTGAGCTTGGTTTTTATCGGCGGAGCCATCGGAGGCCGAAAGTTTCTTTCAACCGCTGGCGGCGTCACCCTTGCGTCCTTGCCCGGCGGCACGGGCTTCGATGCTGGCGGCGCTGGAGCCGCAGGACTCGCACGGGTTTCAACGGGATGGCCTGGCATGGGCGTAGACTCATTGCTGGCTTCGCGTTCGTCAGATTCCCGCAGTGAAGACGGAGCCGCCGCCTGGGCGGCGGATTCTGTCACCCCTGCCTGCATCATTGGCCCGGCGTCATTTTCCGTCCTGTCCGCCGGCGTATAAATCGAAGGCAGAATCGGCTGGACGGCCGACAGCGGAGCCCTGGTCCGGTCAATCAAACGTTGGAGCAGGTCGCTCATGAGTGAATCATCTCGAGATATCGCTCGCGCCGCTGTGCCGGCATGTTGAGGATCGTCTCTTCCGCCCAGCCGTAGGCCGACGCCAGTTCATGCACGTCGCGAAATAATTTCCCCACGCGCTGCCGCACTTCCGTCCATAGGAACCGTGCCATGTCCAAATCGGTCTCCTCGGAATGCCCGCAATTGACGCAGGCGACGCGGAAGGTGATTTCCGCACCTTGGTGCAGCCGGGTGAAGGTCTCCAGGGCCACGGCTTCCGATGCGCGCAGCGCCGCGCCGCCATTTCCGTCCGAAGCCGGCCGGCCGTTGACCTGCGTGCAACGCTCCAAAAGCGACCAGCGTGCGTGGGCTGAATCGGCCTGGGCGCTGGCCGCGGCCAAATCGAGCCGGCTGACCATGCGCATCGAAAAATGGTCGTCCCCGCTCGTCCAATCAGCCGTTGCCTCATTCGACAGGGCTTCGAGCTGCCGGACGATTTGGTCCAGATCGATGTCGAGCTCGAGTTGGGCGCCGCATTTGGGACAAGGCAGGTAAGCCGTGAGGCCGGAGCCAAAACTCGCCTGCCGCAGACGGACCAACTGAAGAACCACGTCGGGGATTCCCACCGTGTCCCAGTGCTCGGGGCTCGTCTCCGGGCAGGCGGTTGACAACAACGCGGAGGCCCGGCCGGAATCGCCCGCGGACGAAGCCCGTTCCCATGCCTCCAGCAAACGCCCATCGCAAAGCGGTTTTATACCTCCGAAATTGGGCACGGTTGTCCGCATAAGAAAGAGTGGGGTGGCAGCTCACCCGAGCAGTCCGAGTATCACGCTTACGCGTGGGTTGAATTGTAGCTTTTCTCGACCGGCTCGGTCACGGCTGTGTCCCGGTCCCAACCTTCATTCTCCAATTTAAGATGCTGAATGGCCACGGCGTTTGCATTGGCGTCCAGATCCGGCAAAGACACGTATTCGGACACCCACGCGCGATAAATATTATAGGTATAGGCGAGCTGGCCCGCCTCGTTATAGAAATCGAGGATGATGTCCTTGCGGAAATCCAGCAGCGAGACTTCGGCGCCGAGGCTGGCATGGATCTGCCAGACCTTGGCCGCCCAGGCTTCAAACTCCTGATCATAGGTAACGCCGCGTTCCAGGGTAATCGCTTCGTACTCGGTCCGGCCCGGCGATTTGCGGCTGGTGCTAGGGTCGCCTCCTTCACGGTGCTTGACGACTTCGGTCGTCCGCTTCAGCGAGGTGCACTTGCTGATGCCGGCGACATAGCGTCCGTCCCACTTGAGGCGGAACTTGAAGTTTTTGTAGGGATCGAAACGCGTGGGATTAGCTGGGAATTCGGCCATGGTGAGCTCCTTTTAGTTGTGAAGTGTTGATGGTTAGGATTGGGCCTGTCCGGACATTTGTGAGATGGTGATCACGACAAATTCAGCCGGCTCGAGCGGGGCGAAACCGACCAGGATATTCACGATCCCGAGATCGATGTCGGCCTGGGTGGTGGTTTCGTCGTCGCATTTGACGAAGTAGGCTTGGTCGGCGGTTTGTCCCTGGAACGCCTGCTTGCGGAACAGACCGTCCATGAATGCGCCGACATTGAGCCGGATCGCCGACCAGAGCGGCTCGTCATTGGGTTCAAAGACGACCCATTTCGTGCCGCGATAAAGGCTCTCCTCGATGTAGAGCGCGAGCCGGCGCACCGGCACGTACTTCCATTGGCTGGCTTCCGCATCGGCACCCACGAGCGTGCGGGCGCCCCACATGACCGGGCCGTAAACCGGAAAGATTCGGGCGCAGTTCAACCCCAGGGGATTGATGGCGCCCTGTTCGGTGTCGGTCAGCTTGTAGGTCATGGTCTGCACACCGGTGAGGGTGGCTTCGGTCCCGGCCGGGGCTTTCCACACACCGCGCGAAGCATCAATGCGGGCATACAATCCCGCGACCACGCCGCAGGGCGCGAAGGTACGGAGCTGGCTGTTGTTGAGCGGGTCAGGCAGCCGCAGGCGAGGGAAGTAGGCCGCGCCATTGGGATCGTTGACGGTCAGCAAGGTCGATTTCCAGTCGATGGCCGCCTGCGCGGTGTTGATATTCGGCGGTGCATCCAGCAGGAGAAAAGCCCGCCGCTGGTCACAATACGCGATGGCAGAGGCATAGATCGCGTTGGGATCCACCACCGGATCGAGCGTGCTAGGGTTTCCGCTCAGGGCGCGCGTCGCATCGGGAATGAGCAGTTGGTTGAACAGATCAACCTTTTCGAGGGCATAAATTCCGGTGAACAGGCCGGGATCTCCGATCAAGTCCGCGGTCTGCGGCAAGTTCAGGCCCGGGCCCGAGCCGTCGGATCCCAAGGTGGACGCGCTGACGGTGGTGAAGAAACTGCCGCTGCTAATCGGGAAAAGGTTTCCCGTGCCCAACGCAAAGTGGCTTACATTTTGGATCAAGACTGACGCGCTATCCAATCCCAAGGTGATGGACAAATCATTGAATCCAGCGCCGGTGGCTTGAAACTGGAAGACCGCATCAGGGAAATTGGGCAGAAGGCCATAAAGCCGGATCGCGGGCGCACCCCACCAGTTCACGGCGGAGACTTGCACCGAAGATCCCGGCAACGCCACGCTCAGGGCATTGTTGAGCGCCGTTTGCAGCAGCGTCGCAAATCCGGACAGGGACTGGGGTGGGGCACTGATTCCGCTGGAGAATATTTTGACCAGGACCGGTAGTGGTGCCGGTGCCGTCGCCGGAGACTGAACGCCGATATTAATGTACCAATCAGCATTTACCACGGCGGCTAGCACGGTGGCGTTGGCCACACCGGTGGCTCCGACAAAAGGCGTCGTCAACGTCAGCGTCGTGCCGGTGAGCGAGCTAACCGTATAAATGGTGCTGGTGGGGTCGGTGGAAAAAATCACCGATTGCCCGGGAGCTGCGAGGCCGGCAAAGCCGGTAACGCTGGCCGAGTTGCTGGTGATCGTCACTCCTCCCACCACGGTTCCACCGCAGATTGAATCCAGCACATTGCCGATTAACTTGGGTCGTCCGACGATCCCCGTGGGCACCGGTGGCGGGGCCGGCGGGCCGTCAAACGAGGTGGGCGGCGTCACATTCACCAGTTGCGACCCCGTATCGAAATCGTTCAATATGCTCGGCAGGTAATTCGAGTTGTTGGAATTGAATGACACGTCCGGAAACGACTCCACTGTTCCGTCCGCGAGATTGGTGATCGTCACGTTGCAGGCCTGGTTATCCATGTAAACCGCCGCCGTGGTGGAAGTGATGGCGCCAGCAGGACCGCTTTGCAGTGTCAGGCCCGTGTCGCCGGTAATGGTGGCGATTTGGTACAAAGCGTGGGGGACGCTGGTGTCCTGGGCGAACGCCAGCCACTGTCCGACTTCAAGCAGTGAAAAATGGGTTCCTGTCCCCGTCACCGTCGTGCCGCTGACCGCCATGGTGCCCGGAATCGCCTCGCCAATCCCGTTAAAATCGATGTCGACGAGCAAATTTCCGTCAGCCCAGCTTCCGCTGCTCAAGGCGAAAAATTTCCAAGCGTGCGTGGAAGACGCCTCCTGGATGATGCTGACACTTGCCGCCGTGGCGCCGTGTTTCGGCACGCGCACGACATAGCCTTGCGCCCCGCCGTTGTTGAAGAATTGCTGGACGGCGTAGCTCAATTCGCTGTCCGACGCCAAGCCGCCGAACAAACGCTCAAAGTCGGAATAGCTGAAAAGTGGTTCCGCGCGATTGTCGATGCCCTTGTCGGTATAGCCGACAAACGCTGCGATTGAGGTGGCCACGCCAGTGATGGGATGGACGGGGCTGGTAGCTTCCTGAATGTAGACGCCGGGATAAGTCGGATTCATATGGATTTTTCTCAGTTGTACGCCCCCAATCCTGCTATGGATGGGGGTGCTGGTTTCGTCGAAGATGTTGCTGATCAGGCCTGCTGGGGTTTTGCCCCAATGATTTGCACTAGGCACTATCGCAATCAGTTTGAGTCAAGCCTCATCGCCAAAAAACCTTCAGAATAACATTTTTTAATGCAAAAATACTTCATGCAGCGGCCAACTAATAAATTAGCGCGCCATGTAGCAGCCGTGTTAAATTCCGGTGTTCTAACCGAGTTGGCATATACTAAAATAGGGGCCGCTCACAGCACCGCGACGGCCCGCGGTGGCAGCTCAATCCTCTGCTGAGGGCCAAAGTCGGCCAGCAAGTTTTGCAACCACGGGTGCGTACAACTAAACTGGGTCGCGCGGATGAATTTTTTGTCCCCCTCGGATTCCACCGTGTAGTTTTCAATCTTGATGGTGATGGGCGAGGGCTCGCCGTCCAGCAGGCAGGAGACTTTCGGCGGGTGTGGATTGCGACTAGGCCGGATATCTAGTTCACCTCTTACAATTTCACCTTCCAGCCCAGGGTGATGAGAGTGGGATCCAGCCGCACTCGGGCGCCGATAGGGACTTCGCCGCCCAACGCGCCCCTGGCGTCGACTGATAACCAAAGCCGCCTGACATCCATGAAAATTTGCCATCTTTGGGTGAGCGGGTATTCGACACCCGCCTGAACGGCGAATCCGAAATTGTTCCGTACATGGAGGCCTTCCACCGCTGCATCGTGATCGCGAAGAATGATGGCGTACGCGGGACCGGCGCCGAAATAAGGTTCGATCTTGCCGAAGAATGGAACCCTATAACCCACGGTTGCCACCAACGGCCCGTAATCCACGGTTCCCAGCTCACCAATAGAGCCGATCGATCCTCTCCCGCTAATCTTCGGTCGCGGCGGATATCCCGCCATCAGCATGGCATAAATCTCGGATGTGAAATCATAGCCGAGTTCAATGCTGGGTGTATAGTTATTGCTCACATGCGCCGATGCGCCTGGAATGACGCCGGCGGGCGTCGTGACCCGGGCGCTCGAATCATACAAGGCCGCGAGCCCGCCGAAGCGGGCGAACCACTCCCCGGCTTCGTCCCCGCGGCTGGCGAGCGGCACCAACACACTCACGATGCCGATAACCCTGGCGAGCTGCCGTAATTTAGTGACGATACTCATCGCGACTCGGCCGCAAGGACGCGGGAGCGAAGATCGGCCGGAAACAGATTGTCGAAGATTGCCGTACGCACGCGATCATCCTCGGGCGGCGGAAGCAAACCGTCGTGCAAGACAACCGAACCATGTGCTTTATGCCGCTCCTCTTCGGTATAGCACATATACCAGGGCAGGATCGTGCCCGTCCACTGTTCCTGGCGGCCACTCGGGTGAACGCGGGTGCCGAGGGCCCACAGGACATCGGAGAGATTGGCCGGGTCGATGTCGTCATCGAGAACAAACACTGTCGGGGACATCCGGCCAACGCGACTGCCGTTCATCACTTCCCCGATCCGATGAACAAGCTCGTCCGATTTAAGCCCGGGGAGCACCGTCCGCCAATTTCGCGGAACGGTGATAATCAGCCAATGGCAGGATGTCTCGATCAACAGCCATGCCGTTGCAATGGGCAGGCCGGCTCCGCGGAGAAGGGTGACGATCTCCGCCGAGATCCCAACCGCTGGCGACACCTGGGAATCGTCAGCTGGACGACCCGTGGTGCAGATCGGCCAAATCGGATTATTCCTGTAAGTGATCGCCTCGATCGTATAGACCGGCTCGGGTGATGTCTCGGGGAGCGCCCAGCCGTGAAATTCGGCGAACGGCCCTTCCTTGGCATCGCGGGTGATCGAAAGGTGCCCTTCGATGACAACTTCGGCGGTCGCAGGCACCTCAAGGTCGACCGTTTCGCACTTCACGACTTCGACCGGTTCCCCATAGAGGGCGCCGAGGACCCCGCTTTCGTTTACCTCGGTCGGAATTGGCATTCCCCCGATTACCGCCACTCCCGGATCCCCGCCCTGGACCACCGCGAAAGGCATCGGCTTGCCGATCTTCTCCCACTCCTTCCAGACCATGCCGATGTGCTGCTGTGGGAGGATAAGCCCGGTCATATGGCGCCCGTCGATGAGCTGGATCCTGGATATCGACCAGTTGGTCCACCGGCCGTCGGGCGTTTGGGCGACAATGATTCCCCAGGTGTTGACGTAGCGCCCGCCATCGTCCTGGTGCACAAGCGGAATCGGGAAACGATCGAGCGAGGCGTCGGCTCCCAGCAGAATGTTCTGCTTGCAAGGAGCGTCTTTCGCCGGCACGCGCCGCGGCGGAATCGGAGCTGCTTCGCTGGCCTTTACCATGCGGTCGACCAGGTCACGCGTGGCGATGTCGTGCGGCAGGCCGAGCGAAAGCGCAATGCGCGCCAGGGGGTGGCGTCGATCACTGGAGAGCGCTCCAACCGCGCCCATCAGGCGAAACCCCGGGGCCACACCCTGAACATTTTCGAACAGCGGAGCGGGGCGCAGCAGCTCCGTCGACCGTCGTGTGATCGCGGAGGCCTCCAGGATTGGGCTCACGGGACGATTAATCCGTTCGAGATCGTTTAATGATTCCAGCACCTGCACGTACTCTCTGAGATCTTTGATTCTTTTCATGATATGTTCTCCACGTTTTTAAGTTCGCCTGAATCCCGCATTGAAATTCCCATCCACCTTTTTGCCTTGGTCGACTTGATCTCGAACTGATCCAGAATCCTGCTCACAATATGGGAAACGATGTCGTCGACGGTGGCCGGGTGATTGTAAAATGCGGGCATGGGCGGGACCACCCGGGCCCCGATGCGAGCCAGTGCCAGCATGTTTTCGAGATGGATTTCGTTCAGCGGGGTCTCGCGGGGCACAAGGACCAGCCGCCGATGCTCTTTCAACGTGACGTCCGCCGCGCGGGCAATGAGACCGTCAGCATAGCCCGTGCGGATTCCGGCGAGCGTTTTCATGCTGCACGGAGCGACCACCATGCCGTCCGTCAGAAACGAGCCCGAGGAGATGGGCGCGGCTTGGTCATTCCAGCCATAGACAACATCGGCCAAGCGGGTGACATCGTTGGCGGACAAACCGGTTTCCAGATGGAGGGTGGTCAACGACCAGCGGGACAGGACCAAGTGTGTCTCGACTTCCCGAGATTCCCGCAATTGATGAAGCAATTCGACACCGATGGCTGCGCCGGTTGCCCCGGTCATGCCGACAATGATCCGCTTCATGGTTGGCCTCCCGCGGGGGCTTTGTAGGTCATGGATGTCATGCTGCAAAGTATGCCACCTTACTGGCCCGCGAGCCATTCCCTAGAGGGCAGAATCTCAACTACTCCCGATGGATGATTTGAGATTCTGCCGGCCAGCAGATGGCTCAAATCGAGTGACCCAACCTGGAGGTAAACGTGGCGTTCGGCACAAAATTGGCGCGGCGGATTTAAATATCCAGGGCTATAGTTTGGACTCGTTCGAAATAAGGCTGCGCCGCCGCGGCATCCCGGATTTCGTGCGTATTTCCTGGCGCGGGAGTGCAAATTTGCCCATCCGTAACCACTGATTCGCGATAAACAAGGCGACCGCGACAAGCGGGCAGACGATGAACGGATAAACTAACTTCCAACCTCCGATTGCCTCCGAGACCGTGAGTCGCCCACTTGTGACCATTGTGGCGTTGTGCTCCATGACTTGCACATCGAGCCGCCATTGGCCTGCTGCCGGGAACGTGACCGGCGCATCGTAGGAAGCAGGGGGCATCCCTCGATGGGGTAACGCGACGACAGAGAAAATTGCCGGGGCCTTCTGAGGCGAAATTCCCGTGGTGTTTCCCTTCGGCCCACAAAATTCCGGTGTTCTTTCGGGGACGGAAACACGCTCAGGGATAAAATTTAATACGACGTCGGCGTTGACTGTGATTGGATCTGAATCAGATCGCTGGACAAAGACCTCGAACGGAGTCGGCTCACCCGCGGTCAGTTGAGGCGGGGTCATAACCGTCACCTCACGCCCGAATTGTGTTTCCGAAAAGCGAACGATGCCTCCATCCGCCATCGCCCGGGGTGATACCGCGATCAAGCAGGCAGCGATGGCCAGGCCAAGCGTTGTTGCCGGGGTCGTGGCACCCTTTGTGCCTCCATGGATCCGTGATTTCACAAAAATCCACCGGGACGCTGTTACAGAGTCATCCCGGTATACATGGGTTGTAAGAAAATCCATATTCCAGCGAAATAGAGGCCCGTGCATACGAGGCTCCACGGAGCGACGAACCGGCATATTTGTCCGAAGGATTTTGAACGATCACGGACAACGCGCCATCCGATATAAAGGCTTCCCAGCAGTCCGAGCCCGAGGAGCAAAACCTGGCACCTCAACAGCGCAGCGGGATCCAAAAACGGCGCGGATAATGTCAACGATCCTGGACTTTGAATGCCGGCGAAACGAGCCAAACGGCAAAGAACAATCTCGAGGGAATTCCACCCCACGATAAAATGGAGCAGGAGGTGGCTGGTCCACATCGCCAGCCCGAGAGGGATAAGCGCCAGGGATAACCGACGGGCGATCTCGGTAAACGACCGTTTCAGATGGGCAAGGGCGAATCCAGCCGCGACGCTACCGGTGATGAGAGCCGCCGGCAACAGCACCAGGGAGGCGAGAAAGAACGCCGTGGTTACGGCCATGGTTGAGGATAACCCAAGGGACACGGTGATCTGGTCGCGCCATTGCATTACGGGAGCAGCCATCGCGGCCGCATTCGCAAACGCTGCAAAGACGAACACCAGCGAAAGAGCGACGATGTCGGAACGGCTCCACCAACGCCCCGCGGACGAGCGCCGCCCGTCCTGGACCAGATCCCGCCCGGGCGCTCCGAAGAAAAGCCCAATGTTTTCATGCGGGCACGCACGCACGCAACTCAGGCACATCGTGCAATCCATGTTCCCCTGTTTAACGGGAAGATGAAGACCCATTTCACAGCCAGCGGCGTGGTCGTTTCCCCTAATGCAATCCCGGGTTGTGCAAACCAAGCAGGCGTCCGGCCGACGGACTTTTACTTCCAATGGCGAAACCAGTGAACCGATAAATTGAAATTGCCCAATGGGGCAGAGGTAACGGCAAAAACTTGCGCCCTCGAAAAAGCGACCGACAAGGTATGATGCGCTGAAATACGCGATCACAAGAACGGCCGTGGCCGCAGGAAGATTCCACAAAGAGAACGTCTCGTAAGCCCAGACGAAAAGAAGGAGAAGGCCAACGGCCGCCCATTTCGTCCGGAGCGCGCGCGGCCAAGGCCGACGCGACCCTCTTGCAGACCGGCCAAGCTCCCTGGGCAGGGTAAACGGGCAGACCATGCAGGAGAGGTTTCCCGCTACAACCAGGCCGAGTACGGCGAAGAATCGCCAGTACGTCCACGGAAGGACGCAAGCCAAGCTCGACCCGGCAGTTTTCGGGCCCAGGAATCCGTCGGCGACCACAACCATCGCCAACAGTCCCAAAACGATCTGCAGCGTACGGCGCAAGCGGCCCGTTTGCAGGACAGCTCCCAGGATCGGCCACTGCAGAAGATCAATCTTTTTAACACCGTAACGGGAATGCTGATCGGCCGGGCGGCGCCTCGGTGCCACCGGCAAATTGGCGCTAGCCGGCAAGGCAAGGATGCCGGGCGTCGACGCTTGCCGCAGAGCGATCACGAATGCGGGGCCCAAAAAGAACAGCGAGCCTGGCACCCACATGATAACTCCGGCCGCGGTCTGGTCCGTGAGCGGTGTCGTGCCAAAGAGCCGGGGAACGGTGGCGTAGGGGGGGTACAATACTCGATCGGAAAACGTCAACAGCGCGGAGAGCGCCGTGTTCACCAGATCAGCCGCCAGGAGATACACCGGTAATATCCAGCCGGAATCACCGGGCCTGTGCTCCGAGCCTCGAACGACCGGCCCCCAGAAGAGCAGGGCCGAGGTTAAAAAGCAGGCATGCTCGAAGTGGTGCCACCCGGTGGAATGCAGCGCGAGATCGAAGGCGATGGGGATATGCCACGCAATCAATGTGCCAACGAAAGCGAGCCAGCAAAGCAGTGGGCGTTGCAGAAAAGCGGTGATTTTTTTGGCTTCCGCAAAACGCAAGAATGGCGCGATGCCATCGTGGGCGAGCGACCGGGGAAGGCCTCGAAGCAACGGAAGTTCGGGCGAGCCTAGGAACAGCAAAGGCGGGGCGACGACGAGAAGCAGCAGGTGCTGAACCATGTGAACCGATAGAAGCAAGGCGGATAGCGATTCCAGGGCCGGAGCCAACGCGAGCCAGAGCACGGTCAAACCGGATAAAAAGGCGGCTAATCTAAGACGGGAGTACTTTTCCGGGAGGAGCTGGTGCAGGCAGATCCAACCGCGTGTATAAAGGAGTCCGGTGATTCCTATGGCGGCAGCGTTCCCCCAACCGATCCAAATCCAGGAGAGGCCGAGCTGACCGTAGGTTTGCATTGGAGTTATCGATTTCCTGCAGGTGGCGACAGGCTGGACAAACTCAGCGACGTGACGCTCGTTGAATTGCCGGCCGCGGATTTACCGGGGTCTTTTTCAGGGCTGCTCGCAGGCTGCTCCCCGGTCGATCGACAGCTTTCCAGAAATGCGACAAGGGCCGTTGTTTCCGGTGGCGTCAGATTCTTTCCATATGCGGGCATGTTTCCGCGGCCTTGCAGCACCTGCCGGATGAGTTGATCGGGCGTGAGCCGGACGGCGACCTCATCGAGGGCCGGGCCCCGCTGTCCGCCTTCACCGCCCAATGAATGGCAATCCCTGCATTGTTTCGCCTGAAAGACCGCCGCGCCCTGCCTCTCAAGCGCCGAGCGACCGACCAGAAGCCGTGCGGGTACTGGGTCGCTGCTCCACGCGTCCATTTGCGGCGACCATGGCGAGGAAACGCCGAGATGAGTGAGCGCCGCCAGCGCCACGAGGATAACGACGACCACCATCGCGGGGACGGGACGGCGCAGCCAACTTTTTTCTCCCGTTCCCGAAATGAGGGGCAGGGCAATGAGAAAACCGATGACAAGCGCCGGTCCGGCGATTAGCAACGGCGTCTCCATGTTCGCAGGAAGGAGGGCAAGCGCGGCAAACGACCAAAGAAAGAAAAAATCCGGGCGCGGCTCCACGTGAATCCAGGTGGGGTCCGGCGGCCCTTTGGGACCGATCGGGCCGAAGATCGCAGCGCACGCGACGACGGAAAAGATGATGAGGCCGCTGAAAATGAGATCCTTTCTAAAGGCATCCGGAAAAAACGGGATTCCGTCCTTCTTCGTCAGCTCGTGGTATTCCTCGATGTAAGTGGCACGATCGACAACCCGTCCCGGGGCCGGCCACTCGTTGATCCCGAGTTTTAGCACCATGAGGAGATGGATGCCGACGAACGCCAGCAAGCTGGCGGGAATGATGAAAACGTGAAGCGCGAAGAACCGCGAAAGGGTTTCGCCGCCAATGATGGGGCCGCCTAACATGAGGTGGACCAGGATCGGCCCGACCAAGGGAATCCGGGCGGCGATGGACGCGCCGATTCCAAGTCCCCAATAGGCATCCTCGTCAAAACGCAAGACCTGGCCGCTGAACGCCATCCCAAGCGTCATCAGCAAAAGAAATATCCCCACAATCCAGGTCAGCTCTCGCGGGAACTTGTATGCGCCGAAAAGGAACACCTGGACCATGTGGATCAGGACCATCGCCACCATGAAGTTCGACCCCCAGCCATGGAGCGCTCGGATAAACCAACCCCATTCTTGCTGGTGGTTGAGAACCTGAAGGCTCGTCCAGGCTTGGTCGCCCGACGGGACGTAAACGAAAGCAAGACAGATCCCCGTGACGAACTGCAGCAGCATGAGCGTGAGGCTCGCGCTTCCGAAGACATAGGCCCAGCTGGCCGTGTTTCGAGGAACCGGATGCCTCATCATGTCCTGGATGGGACGGCCGAGCTGCAGCCGCCGATCAAACCATGCCGCGATGGACTTGATCACCCGCATGGCTTCCTCCTCCCGGGCAGGCCGGCCGAGGATCCCAAGGGCTGCGAGAGGGTAGGCAACTGCCCCGCTCGGATGAGAAGCTGACCATGGTCCAATTTGTATTCGTGTTGGTAGAGGCCTCTTGGCGGGGGGCCGGACGCTCGCTCGCCGTTCTCATAATACGCTCCGCCGTGGCAAGGACACAGGAATAATCCCGACTGGGGAAACCAGCGCACGGGGCAACCCAAGTGAGTGCAGTTCGCCGCGAAAACCTGCAATTTGTCATCCGAGATTCTTCGCACCCAGCAAGCGATCTTGGCCGTATCGCCGTCCCATGGGCGAGAAAACGGATTCCGGTAGGTCGCGAGTCGGGTCTCTCCGACGGGAAATTGATCGAGGCTTCCCAAGGATACCCACGCATAATCGCCATCGAGATTGCGCTTCCGGGACGGTGCGAAGAGATATTCGATGAGCGGCACCGCAAACAGCCCGGCGGCGACGGCGTTGATGCCGATTCCAAGGGCGAGGAGAAAGTCCCGGCGGGGCATTCTCCTTCCCGGTTTCGGCTCAGGATTTTGTTCAGGCGTATCTTTGTTGATGGATTCGGGCATGGTACGATCTCCTAGTTGGTGGCCTCTTTCGGGCCGGGATAAGGCCGGCCCGGCGCCGTCACCCGTTTTGAACCTAGCCAGGCGACAATGTCGGTGAGTTCTTGATCGGTGAGCGGCTGATGGCTCCCGTCGCCACGCCAATCGGGATGCCCAAGGTCAGGTCGGCCAGCAAGGATGGTGGTGCGAAGCCCTTGGTCGCTGACCAGCGCCAGGAAGGAATCGTCAACCACGTCTCCCGCTTTGGGGCCTCCCTCGCCGTTATGACCGTGACATTGGGAGCAATTGACCTGGAAATCCACCGCACCGCGGGACGGGTCCCCCGTTAGATCCCTCGAATAGGGCGGCGCACCGGCGATCGCTTCTGCCTCGGGTCGACTCCACTTTTCCTTGAGTCCACGGACTAACTCATCGATCTGTGCATCCGTGAGCATGCCCCCGAAGGTGGTTGCGAAAGCAGGCATCATGGTGCCGCGGATGCCTTGAGCCACCGTCCGGCGAATGGAAGCATCCGGCGCGACCGCGAGATAGATGGGATTGGCCAGGGCAAGAGCCGGACCACCCTGGCCGTTCGCTCCATGACATCCGGCGCAGTTTTGCGCATAGAGCTGGTCGAAGTTAACGGAGGATTTCTCTCCCGGCGCCTCGGCGGATCCTTCGGGCTCGCCTGGAAAACGCCGACAGGCGCCGCTTAGCAGCAACGCGACACCGGCGATTCCAATTAATATTTTTTCCCGAATAGTCATTGGTCTGTTTCCTGTCCTTTGCGAGGGAGCCCCGTCCCGACGACTTGTGCATGTTCGGCAAATGACCGGTACTGGAGGGTAAACACCCGGGCCCTGCGAACCACGACCAGGCCGGCGCTGATTCCAAAAACGAACTGGAAGGCTGCGAACCACGACCAATCCACGCGCTCGCTCAACGTCGGATTGATAATCCCCTGAACGCTATAGAGCAGCCCCGACCAAAGCAGGGGAGCGACGATCCCGCCCACGATGATCGGATGTCGGGAGAAAATCGGCAGCATGACGCCGTACAACAATCCGATGAGTGCCGATCCAACCACATGGATAATCGTCGCCAAGACGAACGCCCCGGCATGGAATCGAAGAAGCTCGTCGCCGCTCATCGCCGCAATCGAAGCGGACCCCGAGGCTGCAAGTAGATTCACCGCATACCAGGGACTGTGGTGGGCCACCATCCCGTAGACCAAGGCGAGCACCACCATGGCGCCTCCTCCAACCAAGCCGCCCACAATCCCGGCAGAGTAGGGATACACTTCCACGGGCAACCGCGCCCGATGCCCGCTTTCCCCAATCCGCAGACGACGGATCCCGCGTTTAGGGACAACCGGACCCGCTGCCGGCTCGATAACGGGAACCTCCTCATGAGCCTCGGTGGGAAACACGGCTCGCGCCCAACCAAGCAGTCCGCTGCCGAGCGCAATCACTCCGGCCACACTGACCAGCGGATGGGTCAGCAATCCGGCGAAAACCAGCGTGAATCCAAACGCTGCGACCATAGGCCATCCCGTCGGAGCCGGAACCCGGATAGTAGTATTCTCAGGATGGGTTTCCATAAATAGGATTTGCCAGGCTCATCGTCCCACGAGGTACACGACCGTGAACACCACGACCCAGATGAAATCGACAAAGTGCCAGTAGAGCGCGATCACATCGATGCGATCGGCATGTTCCCTCTGTATAATTCCGCAGGCCGCGAAAACGAAAACGATCATCAAGAGGATGAGGCCGACGACCACGTGGCTGGCGTGCAGCCCGACCAATGAGTAGAAGGTTGTGCCGAAGAGATTCGTGCTGATCGTCAGCCCTTTTTCGCGAATCAAGTAGCTCCACTCCCGGCCGGTTCCAGCGAGGAATTCGATCCCGAGTGCGATGGTTGCGGCCAACCACCCCGCAAAAGCCTTGCGGCGGTCTTTCCTGAGCGAGCGAATGGCAAGGGAGATCGTGGCACTGCTCGACAGCAAACAAATCGAATTTAAAATGGGGGCTTCGAGGACATCCCGGGGCTGCGGGCCGCTGAGGCTGCGCCCGAGATAGAAAATATAAGCCACGACGAAGATGGTGAAAATTGCGCTCTCGGCAATGATGAGGCAGGCCATTCCGACGCGCCCGCGATCCATCGCAGGATGCCGTTCATTTCCTGATTCCGAAAGAGGCGCCGCTACTGGCATAGATGTAGATCCAGGCTCATTCATAGTTGGAGTCGGGGTCGTCGGGATGTTTGAGGTCCCACAGTGGCCGGCGGCTATTTACCCGGGGCACGCGGGAAAAATTGTATTCCGGGGGCGGGGAAGACGTGCTCCATTCCAAGGTCCATGCATCCCACGGATCATTGCCCGCCACCCGGCCGCAGCGGAGGGAGCGTATGAGATTGAAGAAGAAAACCAGGATGCCTGCCGCCTGGAAAACGGCTCCAATGGTACAGATGAAATTCAAGGTTCCCCAGCCCCTGTCCGCTCCATAGGTATAGATCCGGCGGGGCATCCCGAGGATGCCTGGCACATGCATGGTATCGAAGGTGAGGTGAAAACCGATTAGAAACAGGGCAAAATGCCACCGCCCAAGCCGTTCACTTAACATCCTCCCGGTGGCCTTGGGGAACCAATAGTAAATCGCCGCGAAAATCATAAAGATGATGCCCCCCACGATCACGTAATGAAAATGGGCGACGACGAAGTACGAATCGGTCAATTGCCAGTCAAAGGGTGCGGCGGAGAGCATGATGCCCGTCAGGCCCGCCAACAGAAATTGGATCAGAAACCCGAGGCTGAATAACATGGGTGTCGCGTAGCGGATGCGGCCGCCCCACATCGTGCCGATCCAGTTGAAGATTTTGATGCCCGTCGGCACGGCGACCAGCATCGTGGACACCGCAAAGAAAATGTTGCTGGTGGAACTCAATCCCACCGCAAACATGTGGTGCGCCCAAACGCTCACGCTGACGAAGCCGATCGCCACGGTCGCCGCCACCATCGCCGGGTAACCGAAGATCGCCTTGCGCGAAAAAACCGGGATGATCTCGGAGGCGAAGGCGAACGCCGGCAAAACAAGGATGTAGACCTCGGGATGGCCAAAGATCCAAAAAAAGTGCATCCACAGGACCGCGGACCCACCGGCTTGGACATCGAAGAAATGAGAACCGAGGTACCGGTCCAGAAGCAGCATGATCTGGGCGGCCGTCAGCGGGCTGATGGCGAGCAGAACCATTCCCGAGACGACCAGGTAAAGCCAGGCCAGAAGCGGCATCTTCATCAGCGTCATGCCGGGGCATCGCAGGCAAACGATACTCGTTAGAAGATTCACGGCCGTTGCGATACTGCCAAACCCGCCAACGAGTATGCCGAGAATCCAGTAGTCCGTGCTGTGACCCTTGGAGAAGGCGCGGGCCGTCAAGGGAGAGTAGGCGAACCAACCCACATCCGGGGCGCTCCCCGCCCCGGTCATTCCTTCCCCGCCAATCACGCTGTAATACAGCAGGAAACCACCGAAAACCGTCAGCCAGAAACCGAAGGCATTCAGGCGGGGAAAGGCAAGGTCCCGGGCTCCAATCATCAAGGGGATCAGATAATTCCCGAAGCCGAAAACAAACGGCATGGCGACGAGAAAGATCATGGTCGTGCCGTGCATCGTGAACAGGCGGTTGAACGTTTCGGGTCCAACCAAATGATTGTCCGGGACCGCCAACTGAAGCCGGATCAACATCGCCTCGATTCCACCAATCATTAGAAATAGAAACGCATACAGGATATACATTATGCCCAGCCGCTTGTGATCCACCGTCGTGATCCACGAATGGACGACAGCGCCAGGCGAATGGTCGGTTTCACGCTTTCCAGCAGCCCCCTGGGCACCGGTTCCAAACATGGACGTGACGGATTCGTGGTTCATTTGAGGGTGGCCAGGTAGGTGGCGAGGGCGTCGATTTCATCGTCGCTGAGATTCATTGCCGGCATGAGCACTCCCGGCTTCAAGTGTCCTGGGTCTTTTATCCAGGCCTTCAAGTTGTCGGCCGTATTCGCCGCGGCGCCGGCGCCCAGCGTGTCGCGACTCATCAGGTGCGTCAGGTCCGGTCCAAAATGACCATCGCCGGAGGTTCCGGCGATACCGTGACAATTGATGCAAGCATAGCTCTCGAAAACACGCCGGCCAGCGGCTACGCTTGGATCGTCAACGGGCTCCGCCTTTTGATTGGCCACCCAGCGGGCAAACTCCGCGGGTGTGTCAGCATACACCCGAAGCAACATCAAAGAATGCGCCGTCCCGCAGTACTCGGCACACTGCCCGAGGTAGAGGCCTGGCTTTTCAGGCTCAATCCAAAGCGAGTTGGGGTGGCCGGGAACGAGATCCAATTTCCCGGCAAGGCGCGGCACCCAAAAACTATGGACAACATCGGCCGAACGCAGGTCGATGAATGTCGGTTCGCGGCTGGCTTGGTCGCTCACCGGGACATGGATCTCGTTTGCGGTCACGATTCCATATTTTGGGTACCGTACCTCCCACCAAAATTGATGGCCAACGACCTGCACGTCGACGGCCGCAGCGGGCCGCAATGGGTTTTGAATCTGCTGGATGACTCGCGCTGTCGTCAGTGCGAGGATCGTCGCGATGACGAGCGGCACGATCGTCCAGGCGAGTTCAATCGAGTCGCTTCCGTAGACCTGCGCCGGTTCGAGGGATTCATCCTCGCCCGGCCTGTGGCGGAAGCGAATTGCGGCATAGATGATGAGACTAAGCACGACGACGAAGATTCCACCGGTGACGAGCAGGACAAAGTGCGCCAAGTTCACGATCAGGTGGGCGGGCGCCGACGCGGGAGAGAAGATACTCGTTGAATTTGTATCGACTTCAGCTTTCGCCACCTGGGCCGCCGCGCCCACCGCGAATGACAAAGCTCCCGCAAAACGGATTACCCGTTCCTTGGGCCACGGCCTAAGCTGGCGTGCGCACTGAGGCGAAAAGTGATCCGTTTCGCACTGCATGTTATGAATCGGCAAGACCATGCTTCGCATAAATATGAAGGATGGAGTTCGCGATTTCCGATCATACCGGTGGTCGACGGCTTTCGCCTACTGGGCTTCTGAGTGATCATTTCTTGTCTATAAGGGCTGTCCGCCCGATCTTTCCGAGGGCTGTTAGCCGGGTATCTCTTTGGGGGGAACATGTCCTGGTAAGACCGGGCTCTGATGGGTGCCAGTTTCTACTTTGCAATGTCCCTAAAGAGATAGTTTAGCCTACTGCCTTGCTGGCAAAACGGATTCACTCATCTAGGCGATAGAGAGACTGAACCCCGCTCTGGTAACCTCCTTGTTCCATGGAGGACGATGAGAAATCGAAGCCGGCTGAGGTTGAACTTGAGCCTGTGCCGAAGCACGGGCGTCTTCGGGCACTTGTCCTGGCCGCACTGGGCGTGGGATTGATCATGACCTTCATAACCTTGCGTATCGTGTGGGGGAATGGGCAATCAACCAACGACGCCTACGTCGAGTCGAAGGTGGTGGAAATCAGCCCTCGGGTTTCGGGACAGGTTTTGGCGCTTTATGTCGATGACAACGTCGAGGTGAAGGCAGGCGATGTGCTGCTCGAAATTGACCCGGCAGACTACCAGGCCCAGGTCGAACAGGCCCGGGCGGCGGAGGCGGCCGGGGAAAGCCAGGTTAAACAAGCTGAAGCGGTCGTGCTGAGTGCGGAAGCCGCCATCGGCGAGGCCGAGGCCGCGGCCCAGGCGGCCCGCACCGCGGCCGATCAAAGCGGAGCGGACTACCGGCGATATTCGGCGATGGGAACCGACGGAGTGTCGGCGCAACAGACGGAGACGGCAAAGGCCGCGGCCGACGCGGCCGTCGATCAATGGATGGCGGCGACCAAAAAAGTAATCGCCGCAAATGCAGAGTTAAATGTGGCCCATACCAATGTCGCCACGGCCAGGGCCCAGGTTACCGCCGCGAAAGCTCAGCTGCATCTTGCGGAATTGCAGCTCGGCTATACCAAGGTCATCGCCCCGGTCTCGGGTTTCGTCACCAAAAAAAATGTTGAACAAGGCGCCTTTGTGGGAGCCGGCCAAGCCCTTTTGGCCATCGTGCCCGGGGAGCGGTGGGTCGTTGCAAATTTCAAGGAAGTGCAACTCGCCCACATGGCAGTCGGGCAAAAAGCCCTGGTGACGGTTGATGCGGAGCCTGGCGTGCATTTCGTCGGCCGGATTCAGAGCTGTCAGGCCGGCACGGGTTCCCGGTTCGAGCTCTTGCCGGCTGAAAATGCGACCGGAAACTGGGTCAAAATCGTCCAGCGCGTGCCCATCAAGATTACCTTGGACCCGGGGCAACCTGCGCTCGAACGAATCTCCCCGGGCATGTCCGCCGAGGTCACCATCGTACCTGGTTCCGGCAACGCTCCAGGCGGGACAAGATGAGCCCGAAGGCACGAAAACGCCAATGGACCGCCTTTGGCATCGCCGCCTGCGTCTTGGGCTGCACGAGCTGCGAGGTCGGGCCGAATTACCATGCCCCGGCCCTTTCAACCCCCGCTGGTTTTGGTGCACCCACGGGCACGGACTCAGCCCACATTCCACCCTCCCAGGTCACGGCCAACGAAGCCCCCTCGGGCGATTGGTGGACGCGGCTGGGCGATCCCGAGCTTGATTCCCTGATCGCCCGGGCTGAATCGGCCAATCACGAAATAAAAATTGCCGTCGCTCGGGTTCGAGAGGCCCGTTCGATTGTCCGAATTGCCCAATCGCAGCTTTATCCCACTTTGGATTTAAGTGGAGGAGTATTCAAATCACGTGGCAGTGCGACTGGATTTGGCTCCCCCTACGGCATTCCCGGCATTCGCAGCGACCTGTTTCAACTCGGTTTCGATGCCAGTTATGAAATCGACCTTTTCGGCGGCATTCGCCGGCAAATTGAGAGCAGCAAAGATGCCGCCGATGCAGCTTTGGACGAACAACGCGGCGTGCATATAACCGTGCAAGCGGAGGTCGCCCGGGCCTATATCACGATCCGGTCCCTTCAACAGCGCATCGCCATCACCCGGGCCAATGCGGCCGACGAGGCGCACACTCGTGAGATTGTCCAACGCCGTTTTAAAAATGGACTGGCAACATCGTTCGATGTTCTGCGCGCCCAGGCTCAAGTGTCGGAGACCGAGGCAGGCCTTCCGACGCTGGACACTGCACTCGAGAGCAACCTGCATGCACTGGCGATCCTGCTCGGCCAGCCTCCGCTCGCCTTGAACGCCGAACTTGCCGAAACAAAGCCCGTGCCGGCGGTTCCTGCGGTCGTGCCGATTGGCCTTCCTTCTGAACTTTTGCGCCGTCGACCGGACGTGATGGAAGCCGAGCGCATGCTGGCCGCGGCCACCGCCGCCCAAGGCATCGCCGTATCCGAATTGTTCCCACACTTGCTGCTGGGGGGAAGCGCCGGTGTCCAGACGCGACATACCAACGAAATATTCAACGTCCACGGCCCCAGCAGCGGGTTTTACCTCGCCGGCCCGTCGGCCGAGTGGCAGATCCTCGACGGAGGCCGCCGGAAGGCCGGGATTGAGCGGTCAAAAGCTCAAGTGGAAGAGGCGCTCGAGGTCTATGAAGCCACGGTGCTTTCGGCGATCGGCGATGTTGAAGATGCCATTGTTGCCTATGGAAACGATCAGGCCAGCAGGCAGAAACTCGTGGATCTGGTGGAAGAAAACAACGAGGCCGTCCGGATTGCGCATGCCGAATATTCCCAAGGGCTGGTCACGCTGCTCGATGTCCTGGATGTTCAGCGCAACGATTACATTGCACAGGATGCCCTGGCCCAAACAAACCAGGCAGTGGTCCTGGATTTGATTGCCCTCTACAAGGGGCTGGGAGGCGGATGGGAATCTCCCGGCGGCGACGACGCAACGCCGAAGCCAAAAGCCGCAAGCCCGGCCACGGTCTCGAACCAGGCCATTAAAACCGGACCATGACCGAAATAACATTTTCCTCCTCGCTCGGCCGTCCAACGCGAATCCTCATTCTCCTGGTGGTCACCTTGGTCACCTGCATGGAATTTCTCACGAACTATGCGGTCGGCGTGGCCTTGCCCGACATTCAAGGAGACTTGGGGGCGTCCTTTGACGAAGGCAGCTGGATCCTGACGGCCTATAACACGTGTTTCCTCCTGGGGCTGGTCGCGAGCAACGCGCTGACCGATCGCATCGGCAATCGCACCTACATGCTCATCGCGACGTCGGTTTTTGCATTGGCCGCCGCCGGCTGCGGCTTGAGCCACACCCTCGGAGAGATGCTGGGCTTCCGCTGCCTGATGGGATTTGCCGGAGGCACCTTTCTCGTTCGCGCCCAGACCGCCATCTACCGCATTTATCCGCTCCCTGCCCGGACCAAGCCGCTCATCTTCTTCTCGCTTTGCGTTGTTGGCGCCGCCCGCACGTGTGGCGCAATGGTCGGGGGATACCTGACCGAGTGGTATAGCTGGAGGGCGATCTTCTTCCTAAACCTGCCGTTTGCGCTGACTGCAGTCGTAATTCTTGCGGGCTGCCTGCCAAACTTGCGGGTAAAAATGGTGCGGAAATATCCGGATTTCCTGGGTATGCTGCTTCTGGCCGGCTGGGTTGTGCCGATACAAATCGTCCTGAGCCGCGGGGAGCGCGATGACTGGTTTGCCGATCCTTTGATCCAGTGGCTTGCCGCTACCGCGGTTCTTTGCCTGCCGTTATTTATATGGTGGGAATTGCGGGTGGGCAATCGCACCCCCGTCATCAGTCTCAGGACCTATGCGAATCGAAATTTTGTGGTCGGATCAATTTACGTCCTGGTCCTGGGCATGATGTTATACGGCCAGCTCTATGTGATCCCGCAGTTTCTTCGCAACGTGCAGTCTCATTCTTCCTGGGAAACGGGGGTGCTTCAATCGTTCAATGCCGCCGCTTTCTTTGTCGGGATTGCGGTGGGAGGGCTGCTGATGAGAAGCATTGGCGTCCGTCTTACGCTGGCCGGCGGCGCAGCCGTCTTTTGTGCCGGAATGCTCATCTGGGCAACGCGCCTGTCGATCGGAATTTCCAATGAAGCCATGCTGTTGCCGTTGGCCCTCACCGGACTGGGTGCAGGGTGGCAAATCGGGCCGCTCTCCCGTTTGATCAATAGCGAAACCCCGCCGGTCCTGCTTGGCGAAGGCATGGAATTATATCTGCTTCAACGGCAGCTTGGAGGAAGCTGGGGTATCGCGATCCTGACGATCATGGTCGATCGCCGCCGGTCACTTTGGTCGGAGCGCCTCGGGGAAGGCGTTAACAGCTACAACCTGGTTTTCCAGGAGCAACTTCGCTCAGGTGCGCTGGTCCCCCACGCCGCCGGCTTTCCCGCCGGCCAGGCACAAGGTGTTTCGCTCGGATTGATTCACGGGCGCCTTTTGGTTCAGTCGATCGTCAATGCCTTTACCGATACGTTCTACTACCAAGCCGCGCTGGCTGCGTTCGCCCTGTTGCTCATCGTTGCGTTTGCCCATCGCCGTCATCTGATAACGGCCTGGCGCTGGTCTACGGGCTTGATCTATTCGACTCGTTAGGGATTTCTCCAACCGCTTCCCGGGTCTGCAAGTCGTCGAGCAATCGATGGTATTCCGCATTGGCGGTCAATGCCTGGCGGGCCGAGGTTCGCAGGAGATCGATCGATTGCGGGGGCAGGGAAAAACCTGTGGGCAGCTGGTAAAGCTTGGCCCGGGTTTGCGCCCCGGGAACCCCGGAGAAATCAATCTCGATATCGTAGAACCGGATGCGGCGAGGTGCGCCACCTTGGGCGACGCGAACCCGGTCTCTTGCTTCCATTTCCAACTGCCAGAGGCGCATGCTTTGGCGAAAAAGCTCGGTGGTCTCGTAATTGTCGCGACTCAAAAATGAATTTCCAATTCCGGTAAGGACGCTAAAAGTGCCCGGGATGGCCTCGCTCTGGCTCCACGCGACCTTGTTGTGGATGGACGAATCCACCACGATCACGGCGATCTTATCGACATTCGCCAGGTTCATGGCTTTCAACGTTCCGGAGAGTCCTCCGTTTAGCATGGTAAATTCCTGCATGGCGCGCAGCCCGAGATTGTCCGCCACCCCCCCGTCGACCAGATGCACGTAGCCGTGACCGTCAAAACTCGAGTATACGTTTAATTCGGAGACCAGGCGCTTGAGTCGGTCGGTGAGAAGATCTTCCTCCTCGACTTCGCGCACGGGCGGCGTTGCGCCGGGCCGCGAATAGTTGCGCAAGGTAATGGGGGTAAGCAGAAGCGGCACGGCGGAAGATGCCGCCACCGCCCGGCCGATGGGATAAGGCCCAAGATCCGAAGCGAGCAAATCGAACGACGTCTGGGTGAAGCTGAATCGCGCCCCGTTCTCCAAGTCCGTCGCATTGATCACCAGGAATGGGCGGCCGGGAATGGAAGCGAGCTGCTGGTAAGTGGCGTGGTGGAAAAGGTGGCGATCATAATAGGCCGCGGCAACGTCGCTCCGGCCGTAGTAAGGAGACAGGAGACGCACCGCATTGTCCGGACGAAGGCAGCTGAGCAGGAGCTGCGACTGGATGTTGCGCTTGAGGAAACGTTTTTCATACGTGGAGAAAGCATCCTGGCCATAAAGACAATAGTAGGCGGCGGTGAACGCACCGCCCGAGACGGCCGAAATCGAATCGACCTGGTTAAGCAGGCGGTCAGTCCTGCCCTTGACCGGGATTTCGGTGGCGTTCAATCCTTCGAGAACACCATAGGAGAAGCCTGCCGCCCTCATTCCTCCGCCGGAAAAGAAGAGAAGTAAAAGCAGGTCGCCTCGCCCTTTCGGAAATTCCCTCGCCGTCACCCGGTAGCCACCCGTGCCCGAAACTGACGCCAGCGGTTTGTTCAAGGGTGCGTGCACGCACCCGGCAAGAAGCAGAGCCCCGAGCACCAGGATCGCGGCATTCGTTCGGTCCCTGCGCGACCTGACGAAGCTCGCCCGGGCCCGCTTAAAACCAATATTCATGGCCATCCCATCCGGGTCTAAACCAGGAGATGCTCGTGAACCTTTTCGAACAGCAGGTGATTGTCCCGGTAATCGACGCGGATCCCGATCAGGACCGGGCCCGCGGCCTCGAACGCTTTGCGAAGCACGGGGCCGATTTCGTCCGGCGCCGTGACCATGTAGCCGGTTGCGCCAAACGCTTCCGCATACTTGACCACGTCGATCGGACCGAACTCCACGCCCGAGGCACGCTTGTACTTGGCTTCCTCCTGGACCGCCACCATGTTGTACGCGCCATCGATCCAGATCATGTGAACGAGGTTCAGCTTCAGCCTGACCGCGGTTTCGAGCTCCATCGCGGAAAACAGGAATCCGCCGTCACCGGAGATCGACAGGGTCTTTTCGTGCGGCCTTACGAGGCACGAGGCGATTCCCCAGGGGAGCGCCACGCCCAAGGTTTGCTGCCCGTTGCTGATCAGGATTTGCCGCGCCCGGAAGCTGAATAGAAAGTGAGCGATCCAAAGGTGGAACGACCCCATGTCCAGGCAAAGCGTCACGTCCGATGAGAGCCATTTCTGCAACTCGGCGACAATCCGCACAGGGTGGATGGGATTTCCGGTGTGCTTGTTGGCGTCCTCAACCCAGCCGGCCCTGCGCGACGCGAGCGTCGTCAAAAACTGCTCGACATCGGGCGCAAGCACTTGGGGATGCACGAGCGACTCAAGCAATTCAAGGCTTGCCGCGATGCTGCCCAGGATCTCGACCACGGGAGCGTAGAAATTATCGACGTCAGCCCGGATCGAATCGATGTGGATCAGCGTTGCCGTGCGCCGGCGATTCCAGATGGAAGGATCATATTCGACCGGATCGTAGCCGACGGTGATGATGACGTCCGCCGCCGCGAGAAGTTCATCGCCCGGGGAGTTATCGAGCTGTCCCACCCGCCCGGCGAAGCTCTGGAACAGGTCGCTGGACACCGTGCCGGCGGCCTGGAACGTGCCGACAACCGGAATGTGGCTCTTGCGCAAAAAACTCCTGACGGCCGAAGCGTTGTCCGGCCTGCTCGCCGAGAGCCCGAGGAAAAGGGCAGGGCGCTTTGCGCCGTTGATGATCCTTGCCGCACTTTCCAGGGAATCGAGATTGCCGGGTCCCAGCGCGGGGCGGGCTGGCACTTCCAGCACCTCGCATTGGGCGGTTCCCTCCATGATGTCTTTTGGCAAGTTGACAAAGGCTGCGCCTGGACGATCGGACTCGGCGGCGCGAAACGCATTGGCCATGACCTCGGCGATCGACTCCGGTGAACTGGCCTCGGCGCTGAATTTCGTCACGGGCCTCATCACCGCGACCGCCTGCAAGGTCTGATGAATCTGTTTCAGGCTCTGCGAGGTCGCGACCGCTCCGCCCAGGGCGACGATCGGGTCGCCCTCACTGTTCGCCGTCGCCAGGCCGGTGGTGAGGTTGCTTACGCCCGGCCCCGACGTGGCTATGGCGACACCGGCTTTGCCCGTGAGCCGGCCGATTCCGCCCGCGATGAATGCGGCGTTTTGCTCATGGCGGCAGACCACGGTCTTGATCGGGGAATCCACCAGGGCATCGAAGACCTTGTCGATCTTTGCGCCCGGGATGCCGAATACATACTGCACACCGTGCTTTTCAAGCGACTCCACCACCACCCGGGCACCCGTCTTTGCGGCCTTCGAATTCATGCTTTTTTTCTACGGACGTGTCGCCTCCCCCCACGCGGAGACAAGGGATTTTATTTCTTGGCAAAAAGAAATTGAAATTGAAACCTCATGGACCAGGGCGAGGTGCCGGCTGCATACTCTACGTTTCGAAAGCCTTGCAGATACACATTCACCGGCTGCTTTCCCAAGTGGACGATCTTTCCGATGCCACCGCCCACGGGCACCAGCCACCTATTGTCCGAATCTACTTTCCAATTCGCTGTAATGACGGGCGAGGAAACCAGATACCAGCCATTGATCAGGTTATAGTTTACGAAGGGCTGGATCAGCATCTGGTTTACCCGGGCCCTTGACGACGGTCCCTCCACGGAAAACAGGTTTTGCGCCAGCGCCCCGTATAGCCAATGCCCTTGGATGCTTAGCACGACCGCCGTGGGCCCAACGCTCAACTTACCTGTCCCGAGGATGTCGTGCGAAGCGGAAGGGAAGGAAATGACCGGCCCCGCCCCCCAGATCACCGAACCGGATTTTGACGGGGATAGGAATAGCGATTCCTGTATGTCGCCCAGCCCAGTCACGCCGCGGACTTTAGGCGAGAGATCGGGTACTTGGATCACGGGGACGATGGTCCGGGTGATCAAAGTCCAATCATCTGTCACCTTGAAGGGCACGACAGGTTTCACCTGCAAGACGTAACTGTCCTTTTTGTTAATCCCGGTTTCAGGGTTGAAATCATTCTCGAATGGTATCGAAACCATGTTCGCGATTGGATTCTGCGCCTGCTTGGCCAACTCTGAAGTTTGCTGCGCTCGGGCCGGCAAAATGCTCACGCAGAGCATGCTTGAAGTTATCACTATGGTATTAAGTCGTTTATTCATGTTTTTTTTCGGCATCTGCCAAATCGGATTGAGGGTCACGGGTTAAATCTGCTTTCATAAATTCTTCCGTCTCCGGCAATGAAACGTGCATTTCGTTCATCGTGCAGGACTCGATCGTGGCGGTCCGAATGCTGCACTCGAGAACATGCCCGCCTCTTTTTTTATCCGCGGAAAGGAAATGGAAATGGTAGCCGGGAACACTGAATGCCCCCGCGTAGTTCGGAGACCAAAGCCCGACCAGCGTGCCCTCCACGTTTTCGAAGAGAAACTCCTCTTGCTTGGAAGCCGCGGTTTTCAATCCAGTCCCCTTGGGAACGGCATGCATCACCCGGGTCTTCACCGAGGCAAACTGGCCGGGCACGCGAAAGGCATGGAAAAAATTCTCCGAACGTCGAAGTTCGTCGCAAGCCGACAGGAGTCGGGCGAAGCTATCGAGCTGCCGGCACGGTTTGGCGACTTCAACGTTGAATCGGGTTACGACCGCATAAGGTATCAACCGTTCGCCCTCGACGACTTCGATTGAACCATCAGACGATACCCGGTAACAAATGCCGTCCAGGACGACCATTTCTCCGTCGAGGTCGACAAATGTTCCAAGCCCGAAATCCCCGTGGCGCAGCAGGCGCGAAACGCGCATCGCTCCCTGGAAGAGTCCCTCGACCAAGGCCGCGGAGGTTGAGACCTGAAACAGCGTATGGATGTGCTTTTGCAAGTATATCCCCAGGGCGACGGAAGCGATATGATCGCAGCTTGTATGGTCCGCCGACACGCGCTCCTGCAAAGCGTGATGGATGGAATCCGGTATGTTGCAGGTGATGGATTTCATGCTCGGTTCCGCTCGCGGTCGCCATCCGGCTATGCTTTTTTCAAATCCTTCCGGGTTATGAGGTCGTCGACGATATAGGCCATGGAGGCCCGTATGCCTCGGCCGCACCGGACCGGTGCAAGGTCCGACATTTCTTCTCCGCGGCAGACAGGCAGCGTGAGCGAGCCCTCTCCGATCCATGCCTGTTCGATTTTCACGTCATGCGGTACGTTCTCGACCAATTCATGAACCGCCGGCTTGTCCTGCTTGCTGGCGGCGAGACGTGGAGTGTGGAGCAGATTGATGACCGGTCTTTGCTGCAAGGAGCTCCGATCGGTGACGGGCTGTTTCAGCTCCACAACCCCCTCGGCGAGCCGTTGTCCACTGGACGTTAGGGAACCCGCAAACTTCGATCCCGCCGCGAGAGAGGGACCCGCCTTCCCGGTGGCGGCGTAATATCGGGTCTGGAAGATTTGGCCGAAGCGTTTCGGATAGCCCTGGGTCCAGCCGCGGGCGAGCGCGGCATCGTTATCCACGAAAATGTAGGGACAATAGCAAACCGGACTACCGTCCAATAGTGCATCGACCAGGATGAAGAACTCACGATATTGATAGCGGGTTGGGTCGAGGTATTCCTCGTTGTCCCCGCTGAACTGCCAATCATAGAACAATGCATCCGCGCGACCTTTTGCCGCGGGATCCGGGTCGAGCCCTGGCGGCAAAACCGCCGCCACCGCGGAGGGCTTGGCCCAAAATTCGATTTTGAGGAAGTCGGAGGAATAGTGCCACGGCGGGCGAGGATTGAGCGTGGACTGGCCCTTCGGTGTAAGTGGATAATTGAAACCTTTAAGCATATAGATGTTTCTCCGTTTTGAGTATTATTGATGCAGCGAACGCCCGCGTGGGCGCCCCAGATGATTGATGTTTCTTATTTTCTTTACCCGCCCACTATACGGCTACGCGGAGACGATTTCTACAGGGCTTGCGGCGTAATTCCGCATATTGCGGCGGATTGACCTGGGTTTGCTCCTTTCGGAGGAAAGGGCCGCCCTTTCACTTGGCAGCTCACGCGCGAAAAGCGGCGCTCATGAAGGCGCGCGCCGTCCGAAAGAGGCAATTGGAAGTCTCGCTCAAGGCCGATAGTTTTTGAGCGGCCGTTTGCCTAGTCTTGTCGGCATGAAGACGGCGTTGATATTCGAACGAGATCCCGGGACGCGCATCGCGCTCGTTCGGATCTTGGGTCGACTGGGCTGGGAAGTTGACGCCACGCATGATTTCGAGCATGCGCTCCGCCTGTTTAACAAAAGGCCGCCCGATATTGTGCTGCTTAGCTGGCCCGGGGATGCGGGAGTGTGGCTGCTCACGACGTTCAAGGCGGACCGGGATCGTCGCGCAACGCCCGTGGTCGTGATGGCAGACGCTCAAGTGGACATTGACGTCGAGGCGGCGGTCGAACTCGGAGCCAACGACGTTTTGCGCAAGCCGGTCAGCGCCTCGGCGGTACGCCTGGTCACAGATCGCTGGGTGGTCGATCCAATGGATTCTGCCTCATGCGCGTCGGAGGACTAGGAACATTCCAACCCCTGCTGCACGCGGATGATCACCCATGCGGAAGAGACAGATAAACAAGCCCGGCTTTCTCAATGCATCTGCACAAGCCCCAGCTGGACCGCCTTCCTGATGGCCGCCATTCGTGAGCCAACGCTGAGCTTCGCGAGCAGGTTCGCTACGTGCGTTTTTACGGTGCCTTCCGCAATGAAAAGCTGACTGCCAATTTCCTTGTTGCTTTTCCCCGCGGCCATGGCGGAGAGCACGTCCAACTCCCGCTGAGTCAACTGCGGGTTTTGGATCCGCTCGACGAGCTTCTGTGCGATCGAGGGTGGAAGGTAGATTTCTCCACGGTGAACCCGGCGTATGGCCTCGATCAGAGTCTGCCGGAAACAATCCTTGAGCAGGTATCCCCGTGCGCCCGCCTTCATCGAGCGCTGAATGTCCTCGGGACTTTCGAAGGTGGTAAACACGATCGCCTTCGTCGGAATGTTCAACGCGGTGAGTTGCGTCAAGATCTCGATGCCATCATGCGCCGGCATCCGAAGATCGAGCAGCATGATGTCGGGTTGCAACTTGCGAACGACCGCCAGCGCTTCGCCGCCATCGGACGCCTCGGCGATCACCTTCATTTCCCGCTCCTGTCGCAGGTTTGCCACGATCCCTTCCCGGACGATGGGATGATCGTCAGCAACCACTATGCGAATCTTACCACTGTGGGGTGCCTCGTTCTTCATGAGGGAATGGTCATATTGTCCAGAAATCCATGCAATATTTCTTTGGAGAGAGGCCGCCATCATCGCGGGGAGGACCGCGACCGGGTGAACTCCGACCAAAGGGGGATCTCAAACTCGGCCTTCGGCGGCAATAAAAGTTCGCTCCAACGCCGCCTACCCGATGCCTGGAGTAATCGCTACCGTAGGCCGGTCATGAAACCACGCTCGGAAACCAGAGTGGTGATTGTTGGAGGCGGATTCGGCGGCCTCGCGGCGGCCAAAGCGCTGCGACGCACACCCGTGCAGGTCACGTTGATCGATCGCAACAATCACCATCTTTTCCAGCCATTGCTTTACCAGGTTGCGACCTCCGTGCTGGCTCCCGGAAACATTGCGTTCCCCATCCGGGGCATTCTCGGAAACCAGCGGAACGCCCGGGTGCTGATGGGCGAGGTCACTGGCGTGGACAAGGATCGGGGGTGCATAACGTTGAATGGCGCCGACCGCCAGGGTGTCGAGCTGCCGTACGATATCCTCATCCTGGCGCTGGGTGCGCACACCAACTACTTCGGCCGGGCCGATTTCGAAAAATTCACGATCGGCCTGAAGACGGTCGCCGACGCCGTATCGCTGCGGAACCGGATCCTGCGCTCATTCGAGCAAGCCGAGGCCGAAGAGGTTCCGGCCCGCCAGCGCGAACTTCTCACTTTCGTCGTGGTCGGCGGCGGACCGACCGGCGTGGAAATGGCCGCCGCCATCGCGGTGTTGGTGCGCGCCACGCTGCATTCCGATTTCCGGCGCGTTGATCCAGCGTCGACGCGGATCGTATTGGTGGATGGCGGCCCGCGGGTGCTCGGCGCGTTCGCGGAAACGTTGTCTGAGGCCGCGACAAGGCGGCTCGAGGCACTGGGAGTCGAAGTTCGTCTGGGGAAGGGGGTGGATGAGATCGACGAAAATGGTGTGATTGTGGGTGGAGAGCGAATTGTCAGCAGAACGGTGGTCTGGGCCGCCGGCGTCGCCGCCTCTTCCGCCGGGAAATGGCTCAACGCGGAGACGGATCGCGCCGGTGCCGTTCGAGTTCAGGGCGATCTCACGGTGCCTGGTTGTGGAGAGATCTTTGTGATTGGAGACACAGCCTCGCTCGACCAGGACGGTCGGCCTTTGCCCGGAGTGGCGCAGGTGGCGATACAGCAAGGTCGCTATGCAGGCAGGGTGATCGCCGCCCGCGTGGCAGGTCGTCCATCACTTCCCCCGTTCCGCTACTTCGACAAGGGGAACATGGCCGTGGTCGGAAAGGGGTTCGCCGTGCTCCAGGCCGGCCCGTTTCGCCGGAGCGGCTTTGCCGCCTGGCTTGTTTGGGGAGCGATCCACCTCCAATTCCTGGCCACCAACGGCCTCCGGCTAAGCGTGCTGGTGCAATGGCTATGGACCATCGCCACGGGCCAGAGGGGCTCTCGCATTATCGTCAAGCACCTGGCGGATACGCGGCAGCCATGAAAACCATGAGGTATCTGGGGTTTTTCCTGGCCATCGTCGCGGGGATCTTCGTGATCGTCTTCGCCGTTTCCGGTTGGACGGCCGCGCTTGTTTCAATCGCGGAAAGCACGACGCCCGGAAACGCCATGGGTGGGGATCATTTTGGGGGAAGCCCGAATCCACCAAAAGAGTGATTGTCAGGCAGAGGAATCCCCGGTTCTAACGTGGTGACTTATGTACGGCCTATCTACGCCTCTCAAGCGGCCTTGTGCACCCTCCTGCCTTCGGGTGCCGGGCCGATCCTAGCCGGCGGCACGCGACCGATGAAGACCGCGCGCATTCGAATCCTCGTCGCCGACGACCACCCGCTCGTCCGCGACGGCATCGTGTCCCTCGTATCGACCGAAAAGGACATGCAAGTAGTCGCCCAAGCGGCCGATGGGGTGGAGGCGGTCGAACTCGCCCGGAAACACAAGCCTGATATTGTCCTTCTCGATTTGCGAATGCCGCAAATGGATGGATTGAATGTCCTGGCCCAGTTCCAGGTCCTTCAGCTGCGCTCCCGCGTCATCGTGCTGACAACCTTCGAAAGCGAACAGGATGTTAATGTCTCCCTGAAAGCAGGAGCCAGCGGTTATTTGTTGAAGGATGCGTCGCGAGCGCTGCTCCTCGATACGCTTCGGCGAGTGCACCGCGGTGAAACGAGCATCCCTCCCTCCATCAGCCAGAAGCTCGTCGAAAGCATGAACCACCCCGAGCTGAGCCCGCGCGAGCTGGAGATACTCCAGTTAGTCGCGGAAGGGAAAAGCAACAAGGACATTGGCGACAGCCTTGGCATCGCCGAAGGCACCGTGAAGTCGCACGTGAAAAACATGCTCGGAAAACTGAAGGTCCCTGGGCGAACGGCGATGGTTCGCGAAGCCGTTCAGCGCGGGCTCGTCCGCATCAGCTGACGGGGCAGATCTGAAAGCCACACCTCGAAAGGTAGAAGGCACGCTAGTCCGCCTGTCATATTAAAAGTTCCGCCGAATGCCGAATGGATGCGAGCGGCAACTCTGCGCTATAGTCACGGCTGTAAAAGCGATGCAACGCACGAAAGTTCCCTCCCGCGGACCCAGAGTTGAACCATCGACATAGGACTGCCTCTCGCCTTGGTTCGCCATTTTGACGAACGCCAGGCATTTCAAACATGAACGATCAAACTCATCAGCCCACCGTTTTCGACCTTCGGCGAGTTGTCTCGACCCAACTGCCCACACGTTGGGGAATGTTTCAGGCCTTGGGCTTCGAACGTGAGATTGTGAATGGAGTTGAACGAAGCGAATCGGCCCTGGCGTTCATTATGGGCGACCTTACGGAAGGCATTCCACTGCTGCGGATCCATTCGCAGTGTTTCACCGGCGAGATGATCGGGTCGCTTCGCTGCGACTGCAATGCGCAACTGGAACTTGCCATGCGGGCCATTGGTGAAGAAGGACGAGGGCTGGTGATTTACGAGTATCAGGAGGGTCGTGGCATCGGGCTGATGGCCAAGTTGCAGGCCTACGCCCTCCAGGACGCCGGCTTGGATACGGTGGACGCAAACCATGCGCTGGGATTTCCGACTGATTGCCGGGATTTCAGTTTGCCGGTCGCGATCCTGCATGAGCTGGGCATCAAGCAAGTCCGCTTGCTTTCAAATAATCCGCGCAAGTCTCAGGCGCTGTCTGACGCCGGTATCGAGGTCGTTGCGCAGATTCCTTGCGAAGCTTCGCCCAATCGACATTCCCTTCCCTACCTGCGGACAAAAAAGGAAAAAATGGGACACACCCTGAGCCTGGGGCCGCCCATGGAATCCGGCGATGATTCCAATGAAGCAGAATTTGAGTTTGCGAGTATCGAGGACGCTCTTTGCGAGCTAAGAGCCGGGCGCATGATCGTCGTGGTGGATGATGAAGATCGCGAGAATGAAGGCGACCTGACCATGGCGGCGGATATGATCACGCCAGAGGCGATCAATTTTATGGCAACGCACGGACGGGGACTGATCTGCCTGGCCATGACCGGGGAAAGGCTTGATGAGTTGGAACTGGCCCAAATGGTTTCGGATAACACCGCACTGGGCGGCACGGCGTTCACGGTCTCGATTGATGCGAGGGACTCCGACGTCACCACCGGCATATCGGCCCATGATAGGGCCCGCACAATCAAGGCCGCCATTGATCCCGCCAGTAATCCTGAGGACCTCGCACGGCCGGGACATGTGTTCCCACTCCGTGCCCGCCCTGGCGGCGTCCTTGAACGTCGGGGCCAGACAGAGGCCGCGGTTGATCTTGCCCGCCTCGCGGGACTGTATCCCGCCGGCGTGATCTGCGAGATTGTCAACGATGATGGAACGATGGCTCGCGTACCTGACCTGGTTCAGTTTTGCAGGAAACACGGTCTCGTGATGATTTCCGTTGCGGAATTGGCGCGCTACCGATTCGATCCGGACCCGGATTTCCCGGATTGGCATGGCGGATGCTGACTTATTGATTACTTAAGAGGCTTACCAAGAATAGCATTGGTATTTCAGCTTTCGGAGATCCATGGTACTTTGTCCGGCGTTCACTCGAGGCGATTACATCACTTATGCGGATCGCGACAGATGGCCATAGCCGCGCCAGTGAGGGCGGTCCGATTTCCGCGAGGCCCATTCTCGGAACCGCGGATGCCATTTCCGCACCCAGTCAAGTTCCTGAAGAGGATGGCAGCCCTCCGAATCTGTCGGGATTCGACCTGAACTTGCTCCAGAGCGACGGCGACATCGTGGTTTGGCGCGCGAGCAATGGGCGCCCTCCAGGCTTTCTGGCCGCGGAGCTTGCGGCGGCGCCCGATCAGGAAGCCGCTTCGGTCGATCTTTTGGCGCGCGAACTCGCACTGGCGAACCGGCTGAAAGCGGCGGGGGCCGTGTACGGGCTCGGCTTCGGCAGCGCCGACGGCCGTTCCATGCTGATTCTCCGCGATCCCGGCGGGCAGCCCTTGCGGAGCCATTGCGGTCAGCCTTGGGCCGCGGAAGATTTTCTCCGGGTCGGCGCATGCCTGTTTGACGGTCTGGCGGCAGTGCACGCGCAAGGGATCGTACACAATAACCTCAGACCCGAAGCGATTCTTTACGATAACATCACCGGCGCCGTATCCCTCAGCGGCTTCGGTCGCGCGATGACCGTGCACGATGTCGACAAGACGAGCTCCGCTTCGGAGACGATCCAAGGGACATTCGCGTACATGGCACCGGAGCAGACCGGCCGGCTCGATCGACCGATCGACGCAAGAAGCGATCTTTATTCGGCCGGCATGATACTCTACGAACTGCTGGTCGGGAGGACCGCTTTTCAGGCTACGCGGCCCGCGGAATGGATTCACTGTCACCTCGCGCGAAGCCCGGTGCCTCCGTCTGACCGACTCTCCGAAATCGATCCGATCTTGTCTTCGATCGTGATGAAACTGGTCGCGAAGAACCCGGAAGATCGCTACCAAACGGCGTCCGGCGCGGCGTGGGATCTCAGGCAATGCCTTGCCCAGCGGAAAGCGACGGGGTCCTTCAAGGTTTTCCCGATTGCGACCCGCGATAGCGGCAAGCCGCTTTCGATTCAAACCCGTCTCTATGGACGACGGCGGGAAACCAAGGTCCTGCAAGACGCCTACGATCGGGTGTCGGCGACGGGTGCTCCGGATTTCGTAGTTGTTTCAGGGGTGCCCGGAATCGGAAAAACATCGCTGGCGAATGAGGTCAAATTCCATGTTTCCCGAGCCCGAGGACGGTTTGTGTCCGGGAAACGTGAGATGGGGCGAAACGGCGCGCCGTGCGCCGCCTTCTCCCAAATCTTTCGACAGTGCGTCTCCTTTTTGAAGGACCAAACGCACCCGGATGCGGACCGTTGGCGAGGAGAGCTGCTGCAAGCGGTCGGTCGGCAAGGAAAGCTTTTGGTGGATCTTGTGCCCGAGCTTGAAGAAGTCATCGGCCCGCAACCTTCGCTGACGCCGTTGCCGCGGGAGGAGGAAGAGCCCCGCTTGCGGGCCGTGATCTGCGAGTTCCTGCGTGTTTTTGCGACGAAAGCCCACCCGCTCGTCATCTTCCTCGACGACATGCAATGGCTCGACCCAGTCGAGTTGGGCCTGGTTGAACATTGCGTTTTGCATTCGGGATTGAGCCATGTGCTGTGGGTGGGGGCGCGGCGGAATAACGACGTATTGCCTTCCGACACGCTCCAGGCGCTCTTTGCCCGCTTTCGATCGGAAGGGCGTCCGGTTGTGGAAATTGCCCTGAAGCCCCTTTCACGAGCCGAATGCACGCACCTGTTATCCGACGCGATGGGTTCTCGCACCCGAACCGTCGCAAGTCTCGGATCGCTCGTCCATCAGAAATCCGGAGGCAACCCATTTTTTATCGCCCAATTTTTCAGTTCATTGTTGGAGGAGGGACTGGTGCTTTTCGATCCTCTCCGGCAAAGCTGGCGTTGGGACTTGGCCCGCATTTCGAGCAAAGGGTTCACGGAAAACGTGCTGGATCTCACGGTCCAGCGCCTGCAGCGCCTTCCGCCATCCGACCGCCAGGCATTGCAGCTTTTGTCATGCCTCGGGCAGGAGGCGCGTTTTGACACCCTGGAGATCCTGTGGTCCGACGGATCCGGTCAAGTCCACAGCCACCTGCGGGGCGCCGATGGCGCTCGAGTCGTAGTCGCCCGGAATGGCGCGTATGCGTTCGCGCACGATCGGATTCAGGAGGCCGCTTACCGCACCATTCCCGATGACGCGAAGCCCGCCCTGCACCGTAGATTGGGAAAACAATTGCTTGCGATGTTGTCTCCCGCGCAGGTCTCCGAGCGGATCTTTGAGGTCGTAAAACAGCTCAACCAGGGCATCGCGGCCGCGGAGCCGGGACGGGATCTCGAAGAGATTGCCGAGTTGAATTTGGCGGCGGGACTTCGCGCGAAAAAGACCTGCGCCTACGCCGCCGCCGCCGAATACTTTGCGACGGGGGCGAGTGCGCTCGGCGACGCCGGTTGGGGGATCGATCCGGAACTCTGCTGGAACCTATGGTTCGAGCGCGCGGAATGCGAACTGTTGAGCGCAAACGTGGCCGCCTCCTCCGAGGCGATCCGGCAACTGCTCAGCCGGGAGCAGGACAAAATACGCCGCGCGCGGGTTTATGAACTGAAGCTCACGGTTGAGCTCGTGCTCGGCCAGCAGTCAAAGTGGATGGCGACCACGCGCGAGTGCATGGACCTGTTGGGAATCGCCTTTCCCGAAAATCTGAACGCGGCTCAGATTCGATCGGAGATCGATGCGATCTATTCCAGGATGCGCGGTCGTCAAATTTCCGACCTCGTTCACCTGCCCTTGATGACGAATCCCGAGGCGATTGCCGCGATAACCCTGATGACCTATGTCTGCCGCGCCGTGTATCTCGTCGATCCGCTGCTCTTCCAGTTTTTTGCGTGCCGGGCCGTCGCACTGATGTTGCGGGATGGAATTTGCGAAAAGGGAGTTCTTTTTTTTGGAGCGTTCTCGCTTTTTCTGGGACCGGTGTTCGACCAGTACGAGGAAGGCGACCGCTTCTCCGCGCTGGCCGTGTCGCTGGTGCAAAAACATGGGCTGGCCCCGGCCAGAACAGCCGCCAATTTCCTGCGGCAGATGGCGGTCGTCTGGACGCAACCAATTGACTACGCGCTGGGCTGCCTGACCACGGGCATTCAGGATTCCCACTACACGGGAGAGATCGTCTGGGCCTACTACTGCCGCGAACATAAGCTGACCGATTCGCTGGCGCGCGGCGACTCGCTGGACGATGTCTGGCTCGAAGCGGAATCATTGGGGAAGCTGGTCCTCAAGACCGGGTTTCGTCACCTCGTGTTCATTATTCAGAGCATCCAGGCATTCATTCGATTGCTTCGCGTGCCGGAGGCCGCCGGGCCCCACGATGTCGACCCCACGCTCGACCCGGAACATATCCGGGGGCAAATACCGACCGCCGTCTGCTTTTACTGGATATTGCAGATGCAAGTGCACTTTCTTTTCGGCCGCCTCGAGAAGGTTCTGGAATGTTTCGCGAGCGCCGAACCGGTCTATTGGGGGGCGCAATGTCACATCCAAGCCGCCGACTTTCATTTCTTTCACGCGCTGGCATTGGCCGGCTTGCATGAAAAATATGGCCCGGAGCGCCGGGAATGGGCCCGTCAGCAGATCAAGACGGAGCTGGACTACTTCGAACGCCTGGCGGGTTTGTGTCCGAGCACGTTCGCCTCCCGGGAGGCCCTGATCGCAGCCGAACTCGCCCGGATTGACGGACGCAATGATGAGGCGATAGCTCGATACGATTTTGCGATCGGTTGCGCGCGCGATGCGGGATTCGTGCACCAGGAGGCATTGGCCTATGAGCTTGCGGCGGGCTTTTACCGTGCGCGCGGCGCTGGAATCGCGGCGGCCCTGCATCAGGAAAGCGCGAGGAGCCGCTACGCGCGTTGGGGTGCGGCCGCGAAGGTGGGCGACCTGGAGCGAATCCAGGGTAATCCCGAACGCGAGGGCTCGGTTCCGGACCGAACCGGCGGCGGCGCCAGGCTGGCCGATCTTGAATTCGCGCCGATCCTCGGCGCGACCCAGGTGGTTTCGGGCGAGATCGATCTGCATCGCCTCGTCCGCACGCTGCTCACGACGGTCCTGGAGCATGCGGGCGCCCAGCGCGGTTTGCTCATTCTGGCGCAGGGAACGGAGGTCTCGATGGCAGCGGAAGCCACCGTGCTTCTCGGCGCGGTGAACGTGTTGTTTCGTTCCGGCCCCCCAACCGCGGCCGATCTGCCCGAGGCCCTGCTGGGCGATGTGGTGCGGTTGGCCAAGACTGTCCTGCTGGCGGACGCGAGCAGGGAGGGGCCCTACCTGGCAAGTGCTTACGTGAAGAGCACCGGAGTCAGATCCGTATTATGCCTGCCGCTGCGCAAGCAGGCCAGATTGGTCGGAGTCCTTTACCTGGAAAATCGCATTACCGCGGGGGCCTTCACCGCCCGGCGTCTCCTGGCGTCGGAGGTGATCGCCGCCCAGGCGGCGATTTCACTCGAGAATGCGCGCCTCTACGGGGAATTGGCCGCGGCCGAGGCTGCGGTTCGCTGGAGCGAGCGGTGCCTCGCCGAAGCGCAGAGATTGAGCCAAACCGGAAGCTGGTGGTGGAATCCAGCGAACGGAAATATGGTGTGGTCCCGCGAGTCTTTCCGGCTATTCGGGTACGATCCGAACGAAGTCCGCCCGTCGCTGCTGCGCTTCCTGCGGCGCGTGCACCCGGGCGATCGTTCGATGGTTGCCGAAAGGCTCGCCTCCGCTCGCGAAGAGAAGCGGGACTTCGAAGTGGAGCACAGGCTTATCTCACCGGATCTCGGAACATTGCGGCTGCGAATTGTCGGCCAGGCGTTGGTCGAGCCAGGATCCCGGCTCAAGGAGTTTTTCGGTTTTGTCGTGGATGTCACCGAGCAGCGCCGGAATGAGGAGCGCGCCCAGGGTCAAAAGGAGGCGATCCGGACGGCGCTAAGGGCTTTGCTCGAAGATCGGAATGCGGACCAATTTCTCCGCCATCTGGTGCTGGGGATCTCGAAGGAGTTTCAGGCCTCCGCGGTGCAGGTTTGGCTGTTCGATGCGACGGCGCCCGAGTCGGCCCCGGCCTTGACTCTTCGCGATGGCCAGTTGATCGGGCCCGCGGGCATTTCGATCGGTGGGCCGCCCGTTAGGGATACGACCTATTGGTCCGAACATGACGCGTCACGCGGGCCAAAAGTATTCGACTTGCTCCGCACGCCCGCGGAAAACACCCGGCTCGGATTCCTGAGGGAACAGGGTGTGCGGACGCTGCTCGTCGTCGCGCTGATTCAAGGAGACCGGTGCCTGGGATGTTTCGAGGTGCACTTCAGCCAAACGCAACGATTGACGTCCAACGATCTGGATGTGGCGCAGGCGCTCGTCCATCACGCCACGCTGGCGTTGACGCTCAGTCGATTGGCTCGCAGGGCTGAGCAAACGGCCGTCACCGAGGAACGAAATCGATTCGCTCGCGAAATTCACGACACCTTGGCGCAGTCGTTTGCCGGAATCGCGTTGCACGCCGATTCGATGATAAGCGCCAGGGGGACCGTTGCGAACAGGTCACGATCGCTGATACGCATTCGTCAGCTTGCCAAAACGGGCCTGGATGAAGCCCGTCGGTCGCTTCAGGCGCTCCGGCCCCGGGATCTCGAGACCCACACGCTCTCCGAGGCGCTCAAGGCGGCCGCGGCCGCGATCTCCGCCGAAGGCGATCTGACCGCTCGGTTCGAGGAACAGGGGCATGCCAGGCCCCTGCCCGAAGAAATGCAGGGCGAACTTTTCCGCATCGCACAGGAAGCGCTCACAAACGTCCGCAAGCATGCGATGGCTAAAAATGTGGCCATCCATCTGAAATACTCTCCCAAGCATGTATGTCTCAGCATTCGAGACGACGGCATCGGAATATCCAAGCTGCCAAGGGCGCGAGCGCCCGGGGGATATGGGCTTTCGACCATGCGGGAACGAGCGCATCGCATCGGGGGAGCGCTGCGCCTGGAACCCGGCGAGCGCGGGGGAACCACCGTACAGGTAAAAGTTTCCGTGGTCGGATCGAGCCTTCCCAAAGGGCCATCACACCGTCCTAGTCTCGGGCAGGCATGAAAACGGCGCTGATATTCGAACGCGATGCCCGGATGCGCATCGCGCTAAATCGTATTTTATATGGTTTAATCTCTACCATCGAAAGGACTGAGGATGAAGCCGATCGGGCCCATGCAGGTGGACCCGCACAGCATTTTAACCACTGATGCACACCCAAGGATCACTGATTCCAAAAAAAATCTGGTCGCGCGCCTTGCTCATCCGACGAGCGAGGGTCCGTTTGCCACGCAAACGAGCTTCCGATTGATAAACTCCTGGATTCCCAAATCGGAGAGTTCCTTGCCATAGCCGGAGCGCTTGATCCCGCCGAATGGCAGATCGGCCGCGCTGATCGAAGGGTAGTTGATGAAGACCATTCCGGTTTCGATGCGACTGGCCACCCGTTTGCCGTGCTCGATGTCCGTCGTGTAAACCGACCCACCGAGACCGAAGGGAGAATTGTTGGCGAGCGCAACGGCCTCGTCTTCGTCTTTGACCACGAAGATCAGCGCAACCGGGCCGAAGAACTCCTGCTTGAACGCCGGATTGTCGGGAGCGATGTCCGTGAGAATGGTCGGCTGGATGAACGAGCCTTTGTTTCCGGCCCGCTCGCCACCCAGCAGCACGCGTGCTCCATTGGCCGTCGCCTCCCGTACCTGCTTCAACAGGAGCTGCAAGGCCGCTTCGGATGAGAGCGGCCCCAGGGTGACACTTTCGTCGAGGGGATCGCCCAGCTTAAGTCCCTTGGCCGCCTGGGAAAAAGCGTTCAGAAACTTTTCTTTCAATGACTCGACCACGATGAACCGCTTCGCCCCGATGCACGTCTGGCCGTTGTTGCCAAAACGGCCAACCATCGCCATTTTTACCGTGTGATCGAGGTCCGCGTCCGGCAGCACGATGAACGCATCGCTGCCGCCCAGCTCCATGGTGTTTTTCTTGAGATTTTTTCCGGCGCGGGAAGCGAGCGCTTCCCCGGCGCGTTCCGAGCCGGTCAGCGCCAGGCCCCGCGTGCGGGGATCGTCGATCAGTATTGAGACCTGGTCATTCGAAAGGAACAAGTTGGTGTAAACGCCGGCCGGCAGCCCCGCCTCCGTCAACACCCGCTCGAAGGCCAGCGCGCATTGCGGCACTCCCGGGGCGTGCTTGAGCAAAATGACGTTGCCGGACATCAAGTTCGGTCCCGCGAACCTGGCCAATTGGTAGTAGGGATAGTTCCAGGGCTGAATCCCGATGAGGACCCCGATCGGCGAGTTTTCGATATGGGCCTCACCCATGATCGATTTCAACTCACGGGGAGCGAGGAACTTTTCCGCGTTGTCCGCATAGTACTGCAGGATTGAGGCGCTTAGCTCCACCTCCCCGCGGCTCTCCGCAATTCTTTTCCCCATCTCAATGGTGACAAGGCGCGCGAGCGCTTCTTTCTGCTTCAGCATGAGCGCGGCCGCTCCACCGATACATTTCGCGCGCTCCTTGTAAGGCGTGGACGACCAGAAGTCACGATAAGCCCGGTCCGCTGCGGCAAGAGCATCCAACATTTGCTGGTTGGTGTGCTCTGGGTAAACTTTCAATAATTCCCCTGTGGCGGGGTTTACGCTTTGGTATTGGGTTGTCATAAAATTCGTCCGGACGGGTGTTTGCTGCTTACGTCTACTCCCCGTGCAGTTCCTTCAGCCGGGTACCATTCATCCGCCAGCCGCTGAACAATGTAGGCGATTGCGTTGGGAGAATTCATGGTTCAGATCGGTACAACTGTATCCGCCGGCGCAGCGTTTTACTATCCGGCCTTGGAACGAATTACGGCTGCCGAAATGGGCCGAGCGTGCACTCCGCCTTTCGAGAGAGCTGATTGACGGACCTCGAGGTTTGGCCTGGTCTCTTGGCTTTGAGGCCAACCGCGACCACGGTATTGCTTGTGCTCCAGCCGGGATAAAAAGCTCGAAGCCGCTCTGCCGCAGCGCAAACTCACCGTCAATCATCAACCACACGTGGAGCCTGCCCGGCGCATTCCGCCGAAGGGGATCTTCACGCTGACGCCGTACAATCCAATGAACGTCGAAAAACAGGTAGAGGATGCCGCTCAACCACAAGACCGGATCGACCCACAGTTGCTGCAGGCCTCGCTCAATCTGGTTCCGGCGCACACGTGGTACGCCAATGCCTCAGGTGCGCTTACCTTTCTGAACCACCGCGGTTCGGATTATCTTGGCCTCCCGGAAGACCATCCTCTGCGGCTCGGCATCATTACTGGGGCGGCGTGGGATTCCCACATTCCTCTTCTCCATCCGGAGGACCACGAAGAAACTCGTAGAGTCTGGTCAACCTGTCTCCGCACGGGCTGCGCCGGCCAGGTGAGTTTTCGCGTTCGCAATGGGGAGGGACGATACCGCTGGTTTCTCAGTCGCGCGGAGCCAGTCCGGGCCAGCGATGGAACGTTGCTGTATTGGGTTGGCATCAATCTCGAAATTGAAGACCTGAAACAAGCGGAGTTCTACATTTCTGAGGGACAACGTCTCGCCAAGATGGGTACTTGGGTTTTCCGCCCGGATGGATTCGACTACTGGTCTCCGGAACTGTTTCGGATCCATGGGCTCGATCCACGCGGCAAGGCCCCGACCGTGGATGAGTATTTTGGGGGGCTCGTGCATCCGGATGATCGAGAGTCCCTCTCGCGATCGATTCCCAAGCTGTATGCAGCAGGAGCCCCATTTGATTTCATGAAGCGGATCGTGCGGCCGGACGGCAGCATCCGCCAACTGCGCTGCGTGGGTATCCCGATTACCCACGCAGGAATTGTCGAAGGCTTTGTTGGGACGGACATGGATGTAACCGAGCAAGCGGAGGTGACGTTTGAACTGCAGCGTCGGGATGCTTATCTGGCCGAGGCCCAGAGGCTCAGCCATACGGGCAGCTTCGGCTGGAAGATTTCGAGTGGAGAGATCTTTTGGTCTGACGAAACGTTCCGAATCTTCCAGTGCGATCCGTCGACCAAGCCGACTTTGGCGTTAATCCTCTCGCGAGTACATGAGGACGACCGCACGATGGTGCAGCAGAAGATTGACGAAGCCTTGCATGGTGCCGAGAGCGCAGATTTTGAGCATCGTCTGCTTCTGCCCGACGGTTCGATCAAGCACCTCCATGTGACGGCTCATGTCGTGGGCAACACTTTGGCGAGCCGGGAGTATGTCGGAGCTGTCACCGATGTCAGCGAGCAGCGCCAGGCGGAAGCCATCATCCGGGAACGGGAACTCGACCTCCAGCAGATTATGGACTTCGCGCCGCAGCACGTCACCGTGCTTGGACCTGATGGAAGTCCCCTCTACACCAATCTGGTGGCCCTAAATTATTTCGGTGTCGATTTGGACCGATGGCGGGTTGAAACGTTGCGATACGGCCTCACGCATCCCGACGATCGGGAACGTCTTCTTCCCGAATTAAAACAGATGTTTCTCGATGGCGTGCCCCACGAATTTGAGGCTCGGCTCAGGAGGCACGATGGAGCGTTTCGCTGGTTTCTGTTCCACCTCAATCCGCTCAAAGACGAGCAGGGGTGCATCCTGCGGTGGTTCAGCACACGGGTCGACATTGAGGATCGAAAAAGAGCCGAGGACGCCCTCCGCGCCAGTGAAGCCTACCTGGCGGAAGCGCAGAAACTGACCCAGGCCGGCAGTTGGGCCTGGAACCCGGTGAGCGACAACACCCACTATTCGGCCGAGTGCTACCGCCTGCTGGGTTTTAGCCCCGGGGGAGGGCCGCCGCCGCCATTGGCATCCGTCATGGAACGAATTCATCCCGACGATCAGGAGCGTTGCAGGGCACAAGTTGCGAAAGGAATCCAGGAGAAGGTGGATTTCGAAATAGACTACCGCATCGTGCATCCTGACGGGAAAATCAGGGACATCCATTGCGTGAGCCATCCGGTTCTCAATCGATCCGGTGAGCTCGTCGAGCTGGTGGGGACCATCATCGATATCACCGAGCGCAAGCGGGCGGAAGAACGTGCGCAAAGCCAGGGAGAAGCCATCCGGTTGGCCTTGAACGCGTTTGTCGAGGAGCTGGACGTGAACCGTTTCCTCGGCGATGTGATCACGGAGTTGAAAAAGCAATTCCATGCGAGATCCTGGGAACTTTGGCTGTTTGACGAGGCGGTCGGCGCCTTATTGCTGCACTCATCGAGCACCCCGGGCGAATCCCTGGGCCCAGAAACCGATCACAAGCTTGCCCGGCCACTGGAAGAATTGCAGGGTATCTGGCAAACGAGAAACGCCGTCCGAGTGCCTCGCATCTTCCAGCTTTTGCCCCAGGCGTCCTTACTTGGTGGGAGATGGACTGAACGGCTCAGCGCACGAGGAATCAATACGTTGATGATTGTGCCGCTCGTGCTTGGAGAACAGAACTTAGGATTCGTCGAATTGCATTTTGAATCGCCGGTTCATTTTTCACGTGAAGACCTCGAGCTGGCACAAACGCTGGCCAATCATGCGACCCTGGCGTTTCAACTGAGCCGGCTGGCCCGCCGAGCCGAGCAGATGGCGGTCACGGAGGAACGGAACCGCATGGCTCGGGAAATTCATGACACCATGGCCCAGGCGTTTGCCGGCATCGTGTTGCACGCGGAAGCACTTGGCACTTCCATGACCGTCAGCAAACGACGCAGTGAAAAGGCGGTGTCGCAGATTCAGAGGTTGGCCCGCTTGGGACTCGACGAAGCGCGCCGCTCGGTGCAGGCGCTCCGACCCAAAGCCCTGGAGGGTGGCACCCTTGCGCAAGCCCTGGAACAAGCGGTCGATAGACTTGCTGCGAGCGGGAGGCTTTCCTGCCATTTCCGGCAGAGAGGGGAGCCCCGCAGCCTTCAACTTGAAGCGCAGAATGAATTATTCCGCATTGCCCAGGAAGCGCTGACGAACGTCAGCAAACACGCCCGGGCAAATTCAGTCTGGATCAGCCTGACCTTCACCGCCCGGCAGATTTCCCTCATCGTTCGAGACGACGGTATCGGGTTTGCCGCGACCGCTTCCCAAAAATCCAGGCATACCTACGGCCTCGCGGGCATGCGCGAAAGGGCGCAACGCATCGGCGGGCAACTGCAGATCAAACGCCCCAAAAACGGCGGCACTTCCGTCCATGTCCGTGTGCCGCTCGCGCTGAACAACCCATCGCTGCAATCCTAGGTCCCAGCTGGACCTACATTGAGCATGATCATTCCCATTTCCATCGCATTGCTCGCCGGGATCTCGCAGAGGGATATCGCCAGTTGATCGGTGGCAATGCCGGTCAGGTCTTGGAACATCGACCACAATTGCTTCAACAAGTCAGTCTTCTCCTCCACGGCATGACCGCTTCGCAGAGTGCAATTCAGTGCCGCGGTGGGGGCCTCCTCCCCAGCCGAATATCCCGACTCTTTTGAGTAGCAAAGGAAAACGACCCGGACAAAAGATTTGGGGACCTTCATCACGCCAGTATGGATCCGCGTGATCTCCTTTGCGATGGTGGCTTTGGTTGCATCCGGGACCGAGCCATCTTGTACGATTATTGTATATAAGGGCATTGATTACCTCGCAATCTTGAGCATGGGCCAATGCTACAACCCCGCCGGGAAGATTTCTATTGGGCCTGCGGGGCAATTTGGCCTAGCGCACTTGACCAATCCACAACTGCCACTTTCGGGTTACTTCGACCAGTTCGACGATGCACCACTGGAAAATCCCAAGGAAACCAGTCTGGCTTAACCCAAGGGCAGGGAAGCCGCCTGATTGAAATCATTCGCCCCGGACATCCAGGCAATTCATTTCGTCCCAGCAACCCGAAAGTGGTAATGGCGGATCAGTCAACTGCGCTACGCTAAATTGCCCCGCAGGCCCAATAGAAGTTGTTCCCGTGGGGTTGTAGCATTGGCCCATGCTGAAGATTGCGAGCACATCGGACAGGAAAAAGGAGGCCTGAAAAATGGCTTCATCCAACGAAGACCTTCCGCTGGTCGACCGGCACGATACCGAGTTTTCGGCCGGGTCGAGCGTCGATCACAAACCGCTTCGCGCGATCGGGCTTTTAGGGGTTGAGATTCTCAGCCTGACCACCGTGGTCGGCGGATTCGCCCTCTTCACCGCCCGGTCGCTGGCGGCGGTTTTTTTCACGCGGCGCCTGCGCGGTCGTATGGCGCTCGCCATTCAAGAAATGGGTGTTCGCTGCGTGCCGATCATCCTTGTTGTCGGCGTCTTTACCGGGCTGGTTCTTGGGTTGCAGGGCTACTACGTGTTGGATCGTTTTGGCTCCAAGGGCGCGCTGGGGACGCTGGTCTCACTCACCCTCATCCGTGAACTCGCTCCGGTCCTCGCCGCGTTGATGATCGTTGGCCAGGCTGGTTCCGCTCTCGCTTCGGAGCTCGGCATCCAGCGCAACAGCGAACAGATCGCGGCGTTGGAGACGATGGACATTGATCCGCTCGGTTATCTGGTGACGCCCCGCCTGCTTGCGGCCCTCGTCGTGTTTCCGATTCTCACCGTGTTTTTCACCGTCGTCGGCATCATCGGTGGCTGGCTCTCTGGTTCGATGGTTCTTTCGCTGGAGAGCGGGGTCTATTGGGCGGCGGCAAACCGATCGATCAAGCTTGCCGATCTCCGGGAGTCCATCGCGAAAGCGGCCGTCTTCGGCCTGTTCACCATCGCCATTTGCGCCTACAGCGGCTTCACGACCCACCGCCGTACCAACGTTGCCGGAGTCCATGCCGTCGGCAAATCGGCGACATTAGCCGTTGTTTGGTCGAGCATCACCATCCTCGCGGCCGACTACGTGATTACATCGTTCCTCGCATGAATACATTGGCTTCTGGTGCACCACTTCTCGAAGCCAGCGGACTCTGGATCAGCTTCGACGGCCATCCGGTTCTCAACGGCGTCGATCTGGTCGTGCCGCGGGCCCAGGTCATCGCCATCCTTGGGAAAAGCGGCGTCGGCAAGTCTGTCCTGCTCAAATGCCTGGCTGGTCTCCTTCAGCCCGAAGCTGGCACCATCCGCTTTGCCGGCCGGGAACTTGGCGGGGGCTATCATGCCGATCGCGCGGAATTTCGCCAGCGTTGCAGCTACCTGTTCCAAGATAACGCACTGCTCGACTCGTTGACCGCGATGGAGAATGTTGCCCTTCCGCTCGAACAGACCACGGCGATGACCGACCGCGAAATTCGTCAGCGCGCCGGCGAAGCGCTGGCCCTTTTCGAACTTGAGAGTTTCTCCGGTCTCTACCCAGGCCAGCTCTCCGGCGGCCAGCAAAAACGTCTCGCGCTGGCCCGTGCCGCTGTCACGAAACCCGAACTGGTTCTCTTCGACGAGCCGACCGCGGGCCTCGATCCCATCCGACGCAATGCCGTGTTCGCGTTGATCGCCCAAGTCCAGCGGCGGATTGGTTTCACGGCCGTGATCGTCACCCACGATGTTCCTGAGGCCCTTGTTACCTGTGACACCATCGCCTTGCTCGATGATGGCCAAATTCGATTCTGCGGTCCGTCAGCCGAGTTCACCGCTTCGACCGATTCACGCATCAGCGCCTTTCGGGATAGCGTCGGAGCCCTTGCTGGAATCGTTGGGACCCTGCGCCGTGATGCCACAGTTTCCGATCTCCGATGAAAATCTCTCAACTCGAACTGTTCGTGGGTGCTTTCGTTCTGGCTGGCCTGCTCGCCATCGCCTACCTTGCCGTCAAGGTTGGTGGAGGCGTGCTCCTCGGGCCGGATACTTACACGATCAAAGCCTCCTTCGCCAATAGCGAGGGTCTGGCCGAAGGCTGCAGCGTCGATATCGCCGGAGTGCATGTCGGCCGCGTTCATCGTGTGACGCTGAACTCAACCTTCGCTGCGATCGTTGAGATGCGCGTGGATGAAAACATCCGTCTGCCCAGCGATACCATTGCGTCGATCAAGACTTCCGGGCTTATTGGTGACAAATTCGTCTCCCTTTCCCCGGGCTCCGAAACTGACGTAATTCCCCCGGGCGGCACGATCGTGGACACCGAGTCGGCGGTCGACCTGGAGTCACTGATCAGTCGTTTTGCCTTCGGCTCGGTTCATGACCAGAAGGGATCCCCGGTCAAGTGAGCATCTCGATGTCTTTATTCCGATGAATGCACTTTCCCCTTCGCGCTATTGGCTGGTCCTGCCGGCAATTTTTTCGGCCTTTGCTCTCGGTGCAGTTGCCGCGCCGACCACGCCCGAGCCGGCTGATCTGCTCCGGCAGGCGGTCGGCGAGGTTCTCGCGATCAGCAACGCCCCCGGTGCGACTCCGGCCTCCGTGCGCGCCGGGGTGCGTCCACTACTCGAAACCTACTTCGACCCGCTCCTGATGACGCGCCGGTCCATCGGTCCCGGCTGGCGCGAGTTCACTGTCTCACAGCAGCAGCGGGCCGTGACCCTCTTCACCGAATTGGTGCTCCAGTCCTACGCCGACAAATTCACGCCCGGACTTCATCCGGTTGTCGTCTATCGAGCAACCGTCGAGTTGGCGCCAAACCGCCAGGAAGTGCCAATGTCGATGACCACCGATGACGGCCAGATTGTCGGGGTTGCTTTCCGGTTCGAACGTACCGCGGCCGGCTGGCGGATTTACGACATCGTGGTCGAGGGTGTCAGCCTGGTCGCGAACTACCGTTCGCAGTTCGATTCCATTTTCCAAACGGGAGGTGCCGATGGCGTGCTGAGCGCCCTGGAATCCAAAATTGAGGAAAACCGCTCGAAGCCATGAAACCTTTTCATCGATTTTCCACCCAGGTCCTGCTTCGCCGAGTCGCGGCGCTGGCCTTCGTCGGACTTCTCTTCGCGCACGCCTTGGGCGCGCCTGTGCCTGAGCCTGAGCCTGACGATCTGGCCGACGCCGCGCCTCCGCCAGTCAGCGATCCGTTCATCCGATTCAACCGGGCGATGTTTGACGTCAACGACTGGCTTTATCGAAATGGAGTGCAGCCCGTTTCCCGGGGGTACGAGAAGACCGTGCCTCGTCCTTTGCGTCGCGGATTGGATAACTTTTTCAATAATCTCCGTTTCCCGGTGCGCTTTGTCGGTTCGGTCCTGCAGGCCAAATTCGGGCGGGCGACTCGCGAGACCGGTCGATTTCTTGCCAACACCACGATCGGAATCGCCGGCTTCGTTCGTGTGTCGGACCGAATTCCCGTGCTGGCCCCCGAGCCCACTGAAGACATCGGACAGGCGCTGGGCTCTTGGGGCATCGGCCCCGGACCATTTTTAGTCCTGCCGGTCTTGGGACCATCAGATGCCCGTGATTTGCTGGGTCGCGTGGGCGATGCCTTTTTAACTCCGACGGCATGGCGATTCGACTATTACCGCGAATGGGAGGTCCGGCTCGCGGTGCAATCGGTGGACGCCGTTCAATCCACTCCCGAACTCCTGCGCAATTACGACGCATTCAGGGCCAATGCGCTCGATCCCTATCTGGCCGTGCGCAACGCGTACCTTGCCAACCGTGAGGCGGAGATCCGGCGGTGAGAACCATTTTGAGAGTGAGCATTGCAGCCTGTGCCATTCTGGCGGCTCGTTGCGCTTGCGCAGCCGATAATTCGGGCAATGAGTCCGACTTCTGGGCACCCAGCGCGGATTCGGAATGGGCCATCCGTCGCAATCTTTGGCCCGAAGGGCTGGGTTTTGGCCTGCGAAAAGGTGCGCAAACCGCGGGCTTTGGCTTCGGAGCCGGTTCTGGCATGAAAATATTCGGCGGAACCGAAACGCATGATCTGGTCTTGGGCCGTATCTGTTACGGACGCGTTTTAACCGACGTGGTCGGTGGCCAGATTTGGCCGCGCGGTAACTTTGAATGGCGCGTGGAATTGATGGGGGCGGGCCAGTATCGCCCCAAAGACGCATACTTGGTCGGCTTGACGCCGCTGCTTCGCTATGACTTTGCCACCGGCAGTCGGTGGATGCCATTCGTTGATATCGGGGCCGGCCTTTCCGTAACCGATATGGGCCGGCCGGATCTGAGCACCAAGTTCGAATTCAACATTCAAGCCGGCGGGGGATTGAACTATTTCGTGCGACCGAACACGGCCCTGACCTTACAATACCGTTATCTGCATGTATCGAACGCGCGTATCGCTTACCCCGACCATGGCGTGAACATGGGGGTCGCGTCCACCGGGATGACCTGGTATTTCTAACGGAGGGAAACCGGCTGGATTCGGTTGGAGTGAAAATATCCAGTGGCGGGTTGACTTTCGTCGTTTGGGCCGAATGTCGACCTTAGGATGCCCTTTTAGGGGCGAAGCGACTTCTCCCGAAAGAGGGGCTATCATTCGGCCAATTCCAATAGTATCATGAACCTTCGGGAGATATGCCGCTCTGGTTGGCGAGCCTTGTCATAACATTATGGATACAAGCTCGCCGGCCTTGGTTGTTGTTCCCTTTTCATATGAACTTGCCGAAGTCGTACAACCGCGAGTCAAGCAACAATGTGAGCTTAGGCTTGGTGACACGGGTAGGTTATCCCAATGGGGTGGGGCATTGATCACGTGAAGGACCTTGAGGGACTTCAGATATTGTCCGACGACGGCGCGCGCGTCTTGTGCAGAGGCTGGCGCTCCCCGCGGGTTGCGAGTATGCGGCTCGCCGTCCTTCCCACCGGCAAATATCCTTCGTCCGCCAGCCTCGAACGACTGTCGCACGAATATGGACTGCGAGGGGAACTTGGCAGCGACTGGGCGGTGCGCCCGATCGACCTGGTAAGCGCGAGCGACGGGACCGTGCTTTTGCTGGAGGATCCGGGCGGTCAGCCCCTCGACCGCGTATTAGGTGTACCGATGGAGACAGGCAGGATGCTTCGCCTCGCCATCGGCATTGTGGCGGCGCTGGGTAAAGCCCACCGGTGCGGGCTTGTGCACAAGGATGTCAAACCGGCTAACATCCTGGTGAATTCTGACGACGAAGTGCGGCTCATGGGCTTCGGGCTCGCTTCGCGTAATGCGCGCGAGCGGCAGGCGCCTGAGCCACCTGAGTTCATTTCCGGCACCCTCGCCTATATGGCACCCGAACAGACCGGACGGATGAATCGCTCGATCGACTCCCGCAGCGACCTCTACTCCCTCGGCATCACACTCTACCAGATGATTACGGGCTCGTTGCCGTTCATGGCGACCGATCCCATGGAGTGGATCCACTGCCATATCGCCAGAAAGCCCGTGCCGCCGAGTGAGCGACTTGAGCATGTCCCGGCCCCGGTTTCGGCCATCATCATGCGATTGCTCTCTAAAACGGCTGAGGATCGCTATCAGACTGCGGACGGCGTCGAGCGCGACCTGCGGCGCTGCCTCGCCACCTGGGAAACGGAGCGACGAATCGAAGACTTTCCCCTTGGCGAGCGAGACACGTCTGGCCGGCTTTTCGTTCCCGAGAAGCTCTACGGACGTTCACACGAGGTTGAGACACTGTATAGCGCCTTCGAGCGGATGGTGCAGAGTGGCAGGCCTGAACTGGTGCTGGTTTCAGGGTATTCCGGAATTGGCAAGTCATCGGTGGTAAACGAACTGCACAAGGCACTGGTTCCACCGCGTGGCCTTTTCGCGTCCGGCAAGTTCGACCAATATAAACGCGACATTCCGTATTGGACGCTTACGCAAGCTTTTCAGAGCCTCACTCGGCGCCTGCTCGCAAAAAGCGACGCCGAACTCGCGGTCTGGCGCGAAGCTCTACTGGAGGCGCTGGGCGCCAACGGGCAGCTCATGACCGACGTTGTCCCCGAATTGGCGCTCATCATCGGGGAACAGGCTCCGGTCCCGGAGCTTCCGCCGCAGGACGCGCGACTGCGTTTCCAACTGGTGTTTCGCCGATTTATCGGCGTCTTCGCCCGGCGGGAACACCCCTTGGTGATTTTCCTTGATGATTTGCAGTGGCTCGATGTCGGGACGCTCAATCTCTTGGAGGACCTTTTGGTCCAGGCGGACGTTAGGCACCTGTTGCTGATCGGCGCTTATCGGGACAACGAGGTTGATTCCACCCACTCGCTGATGCGCACGCTCGAATCAATCCGGGACGCTCGCGCGGGGATCGCGGAGATCAAGCTGGCCCCTCTCGCACCCGAGGACTTCGGGCAACTGATTGCGGATACTTTACGGTGCGAGCAGGAACAGGCGGCACCGCTGGCGCGGTTGATTTATGGGAAGACCGGCGGCAATCCGTTTTTCGCCATTCAGTTCATGACTTCACTCGCCGACGAGGGAATGCTTACCTTCGACCGCGACCTTGCGCGCTGGTCCTGGGATCTCGAGCGCATTCATGCGAAGGGATACACCGACAACGTGGCGGATCTCATGGTCGGCAAGCTGACTCGCCTGCCTCGTTCGACGCAGGGTGCCTTGCAAGAGCTGGCTTGCCTGGGCAACAGGGCTGCGGTGAACACGCTGGCCCTGCTGCACAGGACATCCGAGGCACAAATCCAATCGGATCTTGGGGAAGCGGTTCGTCTTGAGCTGATCGATCATCTGGACGGCACCTACAAGTTCGTGCACGACCGGGTTGAGGAAGCCGCGTATTCATTAATCCCGAGCGCATCACGCCCGGAGGCCCACCTTCGAATTGGGCGGCTGCTGGCCACCCAAACACCGCAAGGGAAGCTGGAAGAGACGATCTTTGAAATCGTCAATCATCTTAACCGGGGCACTGCGCTGATCACTGCGCCGGATGAACGCGAACGGGTCGCCGAGCTCAATCTCATGGCGGGAAAGCGCGCCAAGGCATCAGCGGCTTACTCCTCCGCCGCGAGCTACTTCTCGGCCGGCCGCGAGTTGTTGGCGGAGCAATGCTGGGAAGAATGCTACGACCTGACCTTCGCGCTCGAGATCCAGCGCGCCGAGTGCGAGCTGTTGACTGGCGACGCCGCCGCGGAGGAACGATTGGTGACGATCTCAAATCGCGCCAGGAGCCTGCCCGATCTCGCGGCGGTCGCGAGCCTGCGGGAAATATTCCACACCATGCACAATCAGTTCGGCCAGAGCATCCAGGTGGCGCTGGACTTCTTGCAAAGAGTCGATGTGCATTGGCCGCCACACCCCAACTGGCAGGAAGTTCTGGGGGAATACGCGTCGATGTGTGCGCGACTCGAGCAGCGACCGATTGACCAGATCGCCGCACTCCCGTTGATGTCCGATGCCACGGTCGGCGCGATGGTTGAGGTGCTCACGGAGATCGTGCCGGCCGCATACTTCACCGACATGAACCTGTGCTGCCGGGTCGTCTGCCGGATCGCCAACCTTAGCCTCCAACACGGCAATAGCAACGGCTCCGTCTATGCCTATTCGCTGCTCGGCCTGTTGCTTCGGACGCAGTTCGGAAACCATGCCGCTGGTTATCAGTTCGGGAAGGTCGCCTTGGAGCTTTCGAGCAGGCCCGAGCTAAATCGCTTTCGGGCCCGGGCGTATTTTAATTTCGGCTACACCGTGAATCCATGGACCAACCACCTTCGCACGGGTCGAACCCTGTTGCGTCAGGCGTTCACGGCCGCGGAGGAAACCGGCGACCTCACGTTCGCCGCCTACAGCCACTATTCCTTGATGACGGACCTGATCGCTTCCGGCGATCCGCTTGAACAGGTTCAACGCGAGGGAGAGATTGGGCTCAACTTCGTATCGAAGTCCCGGTTCGGCTTGGTCGTCGATATCATGACCGCGCATATTCGATTCGTCCGAACGCTTCGGGGGCTGACGCCCCGGTTCGGGACGTTCAATGATGCCGAATTCGACGAGGACCGATTCGAGCGGCATCTCGAGGCTGATCCGGAGCTGGCAAACCCGACCTGTGTTTATTGGATTCGAAAACTACAGGCCCGCTATTACGCTGGTGACTGCGCTGGAGCTCTCATCGCCGCAGCCAAGGCGGAGCCACTGTTGTGGACATCGCCGTCGTCGTTTGAACCGGCGGAATATCACTTCTATGCGGCGCTTGCCCTGGCCGCGAAGTGCGACAGCGCAAGCGAGGATGAGCGACGCCGGCACCTGGAGACGCTTGCGGTCCACAGCCAACAGATCGCAACTTGGGAGAAAAACTGTCCCGCTAACTTCGTCAATCGTGCATCGCTCGTTGGCGCGGAGACAGCGCGCGTTGAAAGCCGGGATCTCGAGGCGATGCGTCTGTACGAACGTGCCATCCAATCCTCCCGCGAGCACGGTTTTGTGCAAAATGAAGGGCTGGCCAACGAACTCGCCGCGCGGTTCTACACGGCGCGAGGCCTGGGCGAAATCGGGCATTTCTATCGGCGACGGGCGAGGCAATGCTATATGCGCTGGGGTGCGGACGGGAAGGTTCGCCAACTCGATGAGTTGTTTTCACACCTTCGCGTGGCAGAACCGGTGCCCGATCCGCCGACCATAATCGGAGCCCCTGTCGCGCACCTCGACCTTGCGAGCGTAATCAGGATGTCGCAGGTTATTGCGGGTGAGATTGTGTTGGAGAGACTGGTCGAGACGCTATTGCGTACAGCGATCGAACACGCTGGCGCGGAACGCGGGCTTCTGGTCCTGCCGCAAGGGAGCGAGCTGTTTATCCAGGCGGAAGCCAAGACCCTGGGCAGTGCGGTCACGGTCTGCCTGCGGGAGGATCCGGTCTCGGCGCAGGAGCTCCCGGAGTCGATTCTTCGCTATTCTGTGCGCACCCAGGAGAACGTGATCCTTGATGATGCCTCGGCCCTGAATCCATTCTCCAATGACGAGTATATTCGCGAGAAACGCCCCCGGTCGGTGCTTTGCCTGCCGCTTCTCAAGCGGGGAGTATTGGTTGCGTTGCTCTACATGGAAAACAACCTCGGGCCGAATTTCTTCGTTCAGGACAGGATTGTCGTGCTGAAAGTCCTCGGCTCCCAAGCGGCAATCTCGTTGGACAACAGTCGTCTCTACCGTGAGCGACAGCAGGCGGAAAAGGCGGCGCGGCGAAGCGCGGCGTTCCAAGCCGAGGGCCAAAGGCTCAGCCACACGGGCAGTTGGGGGTGGGAGGCATTGACCGGGAATGTGACCTGGTCGGATGAGGGCTTTCGCATCCTGGGCCTTCATCCGTTAGAGGCGAAACCATCCCTGGATCTCTTCCTGGAACGGGTTCACCCCGATGACCGGGCCATGGTGCAGCGCACCGTGGAATCCGCTTTCCGGCACAAGCGGGACTTCGAGCAACAGTTCCGTATCATCAGGCCCGATGGCTCGATCAGGCACCTGCATGAGGTGGGCCATGCCGTTTTGAATGAAGCGAACGAATTGGTGGAATTCATCGGCTCGATCATGGACGTCACCGATCGCAAGCGCTCGGAAGAGCGAGTGCAGACGCAAAAGGAAGCCATGCGGCTGGCCTTGAACGCGCTCGTCGAGAGGTTGGACGTGAATCGCTTCGTGGGCGATGTGATCAGGGAGTTGATCAAGCATTTTCACGCGAGTTCCTGGGAACTCTGGCTGTCTGACGACCCCGCCGAAGCGTTGCATTTGCACTCGTCGGGTAATGCCAGCGAATCCTTGGGCGCAGGAACCTATCGAAAGATAGCCCGTCCACTGGAGGAATTGCGGGGAATCTGGCAAACCACGAACGCAGTTCGAGCCCCCCGCATCATTCAATTCGCGCAAGAGGACTCCCTGCTTGATGAAGGATGTATCAAGTTTCTTCGCGCGAAGGGAATCAAGACGTTGATGACGGTGCCGCTCATGCTTGGTGAACAGAACCTGGGCTTTATCGAAATGCATTTTGAATCGTCGGCTTGCTTTGCCAGCGAGGATCTTGAGCTTGCGCAAACGCTGGCTAATCATGCCACGCTGGCGCTGCAGCTGAATCGGTTGACGAACCGAGCCGAGCAGCTGGCTGTTACCGAGGAGCGGAACCGCCTGGCCCGGGAGATTCATGACACCATGGCCCAGGCGTTCGCCGGCATTGTGCTGCATTCGGAGGCGCTGGGCCCCTTCCTCGCGACCAACAAGCGACTCAGCACGAAGGCGTTGTTGCAGATCCAAAAGTTGGCGCGCACGGGGCTCGAAGAAGCACGCCGCTCGGTGCAGGCGCTCCGGCCAAAGGCGCTGGATAACAGCACCCTTTCAGAAGCGTTGAAACAGGCGGCCAACAAACTTGCCTCCGGGGGCGGGATTTCCTGCCACTTTCGGCAGAAAGGGGAGTCCCGGGCGCTGCGACCAGAAGCGCAAAGCGAATTATTCCGTATTGCCCAGGAAGCGCTGACGAACGTCAGCAAACACGCCCGGGCAAATTCAGTCTGGATCAGCCTGACATTTACCGCCCGGCAGATTTCCCTCTCCATTCGAGACGACGGTGTTGGGCTGGCAGCGACGGCGTCCCCCAAACCCAAGCGCACTTTTGGCCTGGCCAGCATGAGCGAAAGAGCGCAACGCATCGGCGGTAAACTTCGGATCAAATGTCCGAAAAACGGTGGTACGACTGTTCACGTCTGCGTGCCGCTGGCACTGAAAAACCCATCGCTGCAACCCCGGGTTTCAGCTGGACCTGCGGCTCACGGCGTGAACGGCCTAAGCTAGCGCAAAACGGGGAAACAACCTCAGCGCATTTCCACTCGAAACCAATTGACGACCGCGCGGGTCCAACTCGGAGGTGATGCGCAGGTCACGAGTGGAACGAATACCTATATCCCTGCGGATATACGGATGGTCGGTGCCACAAAGCACGCGCTCGGTTGTCACGACCGACTGCAGGCACCTGAGTACGGAATCGCTCCAAGCCAGCGCTGTATCCCAGTAAAGCCGGCGAAAAGTATCGGAAGCGTCGCCGCGCTCGTCATGGCCGGGAATCGCCCTCATTTCATCGATGATCGCAAAGCGCCCCGCGAGATACGGAATCGATCCCCCCGCATGCGAGAAGATGTACTTTACGTTCGGGGTTCGCGCGAAGCGATTGCTGTAATGCAGGTGGGCTATGGCCCGCGTCGTGTCGGTGGGAAAATCGATTAACGAATCCGGCAGTCCAAGGTCATGAAACATTCGATCTGGCGATGCCGTGGGGTGGACAAAGACAACCGCTTTACGGCGCTCCAGTTCCGCAAACAGGGGCTCAAGGCGCCTATCCCCCAGATACATGCCGTGCGTATTGGTGAACACCACGACGCCATCGAGCTTCAGTGTGTCCAGCGAATAGCGGACCTCTTCGAGGGCGCCGTCCACATCGGGGATCGGAAGGCAGGCAAAGCCTCCAAGACAACGGGGGTGGGCCCGGATCAGATCGGCCGAAAATTCGTTGGATCGTCTGGCCAGCGACCTGGCCCGAAGGTCGTTCCCCATGTGCACGCCCGGCGTTGAAATCGACGTGATGGCCACGTCGATGCTGGCTTCGTCCATGAAGGATAACATCATCTCCGGCGACCACGGCGGGGGCGTGATGCCGCCTACGGGATGGTCGGCTTCGTTGGTTTCGCGCCAAAAGAAGTCGGGAAGAATATGATGATGGACATCAATTGTAAACGGCATGGTCCGGCTCTCCGGAAATGAGTTACCAAGTCAGGGCAACGATCGAAGCGTTTACCCCATCGAGGCCGGGGTTGTGATGGCCTACTTCTTCTTACTCGCAGCTCCGAGAAGCTGCATTTCCCATGCGAGGGTGGTGCCGGTTGCTCCGCAGTGTTCCAACACAATCTCGGCGACGGCGCCCACCGTTGCTTCGCGGGCCCAGTCCCGTTGCCACTCGCTCATAACGCCCGCCCAGGTGACGGGCACCGCTCCTGCTTGGACAAGGCGCTGGATTGCGCGGTCGTGAGCTTCGACGCTCACGCCTCCGGAGGCATCTGTCACGACATAGACATCGTAGCCATCGCCCATTGCGTGGATCGCCGGATAGGCGAGGCAAATTTCCGTCCAAAGCGCAGCAAAGATGATTTTTTTCCGGCCGGTCTTCTTTACGGCCTCGACCACGCGTGTATCCTCCCAGCTATTGAGCGTCGTGCGATCAATCGGCACCTGGTCGGGAAACACGGCTTGGAGCGCCGCCGGAAGCTTGCCGCCGCGATCGCTCGTGACGGTGGTGAGGATCGTCGGCACCTTGAACGCCTTGGCCGCCTTGGCCAAGCCGATGGCGTTATTGAGAATCATCGTCGGATCCATGTTTCGCGTGTTGGCGAACTGAAACGCCTGGTGATCGATCATGACGAGGACGGAGTTTTCCGGAGTGAGCAGGGCGTCGAGCCCCACTTTGTTGTTTTGTGTATTCATAATATTGTGGTGGTTGTGATTATTCAGGAGATCCTGACTAAATTTATAACCGCTAGGGGTCCGCCGGCTTGCTGGAGCCGACCTCCGACCGCCAGGGTGCCGAGGTCAATGGGTGAGAATCCGACGCTTTCGAGCAGATCGCCGACCGTCTTTTTTGAGGCGGCTTCATCGCCGGAAATGAAAATCACGCGCCGCCCGCTCCCGACGCGCGGCTCTTGGGCCAGCACCGCGGACGGAAGGGTGTTAAGCGCCTTAACGACTCGCGCGCCCGGCACCATTTCCGAGAACAACTCACTGGATGTTCTCCCGCGGAGATCAGCCAATTGAAACTCCTTCCCGTCGAAACCGAGGATGTGATTGTTTGCGTCGATCACGATGCGACCGTCCCACGGAGGGAGTTCGCTCATCGCCCCGGGAAGCTCAGTCCACGGTATCGCGACGAGCACGATTTTGAGTCTTGCCGCCTCGAGGATTGTGGACGCCCTGGCGTTCGGCCCCAACTCGCCTGCCAGTGACTTGAGCGAGGCCGGCCCACGACGGTTGGCGAGCAGAACGCGATGCCCCGCCTTCACCAGGTGTCGCGCGAAAGCTTGCCCGATGCTGCCGGCCCCGAGTATTCCAATTTCGACGGGATTCATAGAATTCAGTGCACTCCACGTTAGGGTTATGCAGACAATGCGGCGATTTGCGTTCGGGCGGATTCGATCGATTTTTCGCGAAGATCGCGAATGGAGACGTTCTCCGCCCGGATGATTGCGATATCGGTTATTCCCAAGAATCCAAAAGTTGCTCTCAAATAGGACTCCTGATGATCGAGGAACGCCCTGCTTGTATCGGCGTAGGCGCCGCCGCGAGATGAGGCCACGAACACTTTCTTGCCACCGGCCAACCCCTCCGGGCCTTTGTCCGTATAGCGAAAGGTGGTGCCGGCTACAGATACCCGATCAATCCAGGCCTTGAACTGACTCGGCACACTGAAATTATACATCGGCAGGCCGATGACGATGATTTCGGCCGAAAGGAATTCGGCCAGCGCTTTGCCGCCCGCCTCAACGTCGAGTCCGGAAGTTGGCGGTATCCCCGCTTGACCGGCCGCCATGTGAGCACCGGAGAGATGTTGCAACGGATTGGCCACGAGATCCCGGTAAATGACCTCCAGGCCGTGATGGACGCGGCGCTGACCTTTGACGATCTCACTGCTAAGAAGCCGGCTGACCGAACCGGCGCCAAGAATGCTGGAATCAAGGTGAAGAAGTTTCATCGTTAGCGAAGGGTTGAATGGTTGGGAATATCAAAACATTTTGTTGGAGTTTGCGCGGGGGATATCCGGTCCAAGCATGGGAGCAGAGTTATTCGGTTCGCCCACAAACTGCAGGCAGTCCCAATGCTCGATGCACATGCCGGCGGCATCCATTTTGTAGATGTCGACCCCGGCGAGTCCCGTGTCGTTCGGATCGTCGCTGAACAGGTTCAGGAAATTCACATGGGCGAACACATAGTCGTCGACGGCGATGATCTTGTGCACGACCACGCGCGCGCGGGCGTGCTCCTTGGTAATCTTGCCGAAGAACTTTCCCAGGGCGGTTGGACCGTCGGCAATGAGAGGGTTGTGCTGAATGTAAGCCGGGCTGAGATACTTGGCCGTGCCTTCCTCCGATCTCTTCTGGTTGATCATCAGTTCATACAGGCGGAGGACATTGTCCTTGTTGCGAACGGCGCGGCTATCGTTGCGGTTAACCAGTTCAATCATGGCGAATCCTTTTCGTTGGTGGTTGTTTTTATTTGAGACCGACCATTTGCATGCGGAGCATGTCCAGTTCGGCATAAGACTTTTTGCGGACGAGCCGCAGGATTTCGTCGGCGTCCTCGCCGACCGGCGCGATGCTTGGTGGGGGCACCTGCTCGGCCAGCTCGATCACTTTCTGGGCGGCCAAGGTTGATTCCAGCCCGCTGCCTTGCATTTTATTGAGGGCGGCGGTGAAGGCTCCGAAGGTTTGGCCGTAAAGCGCACGCTGCTCGGAGGACATCCCGTCCGCGACTTTGGCCAGGCCCGCGGCGGTCTTGGCCGGGCCGCCGGTCCTCATGTTGCCGGCCGCCGCGATAACGACGTCGACGCCAAGGTGCTTCAACTCGGCCCGGTAGACGTTGGCAAACACCTCCATCGCCGCCTTCGATGCGCCGGACGGTCCGTTGAACGGAAGCGGAAGGCTGGCCGTCCATGTACTGATCTGGACGATGCGTCCGCGCGCCCGCCGAAGCGCCGGCAGGAAGGCGTTGATGACGGAGAGCGCGCCGAACAGGTTGACTTCGAATTCGCGCCGGATGGCGTCGAGTGGCAGGACCTCAATCGGCCCGGGGGTCAGGATGCCGGCGTTGCTGATCAGCAGGTCAAGCCCGCGACCAACACCCAAAGCTTCCGACACCCGGCCGCTCCAATTCTTTACCTGCTGTTCCTTGGTGATGTCGCAAAGCGTCAAGCTGACGCGTCCGGCGGAACTGCCTTTGAGGTCCTCAACCTCCGCCTCGGTGAATGCGGTTCCAAAGACCTGGTATCCTTTCTTCGCGAAGCCCAAGGCGATGTCTCGGCCCAAGCCGCTCCCGGCTCCGGTGATTGCTGCTGAACGCGGATTCTGTTCGGTTTTCATATCGAGGATTGGGTTGGAGTTTTCGTTTGGTGGGTGATTGCCAGTGTGCGTTGGGAATAAGAATCCGCCTTAAGGTTTTGCCATGCGATCAGTGCTCCGCCGTCGATAGAGCGATGGTAATACGGGCCGCCACCTTTATTCCGCTCGCACGATTGCGAACATCCGTTTCCTGGTAGGCATGCAGGTTGTACCAGATATTCCGGCGGTGGACCTGGAGGCCGGGGCCGAGGCCGACCGTGCGCTCCCGCGAATTTGGCACGGCAACTCCGTTTACTTTGTCATCGGTCACCTGCTGCAGCCAGTACCCGTTGAAACCAATTCGCACGTCTTTCCACGCCTCATAGGAAACGGAGTAGTTGGCGTGAACCGCCTGCCCGGCCTGCGAGTTTCGAAGGCCGAACCCTACAAAGGGATCGTCATTGGTCGAATTCCACAGATAGTGGAGCCGGGTGCTGAACTCGATTTTGTTGAGCTCATAAGTGACGGCATAGTAGGGGTTGAAGACGACGCAATGATTGCCGATGTTTACCGGCTGCTTGTCGTTGTAGCTGCCGGTTGGCACCGAGACGTCGAAAATGAGGCGGTGAACAAAAACGCCGGGCCCGACTTTTTTTGGGGCCCATTGCAATCCAGGACCAAACTCCAGGTCGGCAAATCCGCTGGCCCGGGACCAAGTGCCATTTGTCTTTAGGTCGACATCCACGAGGGTCTGTAGAACCTCTCCCGACAGCCATCCCCCGAGAACCCGATAATTACTCACATACGCCACGTGGGTGGTCGTGGTATAAGTGGTCAGGCGATTTGATCCTGGAATTTCGTTCCCGTTGCTGTCCCGCAATTGGTCTGCGACGTAAACATCCGGAAATTCCTGCATGAGCCAACCGGGGAGGCCAAAGCCGTCCTCAAAGCTCGTTTCACCAAGATTCACGGCCGGCAGCTTGACCGCCTGCGCAAGGCAGAGGCTCGGAAGAGCGAGTGCGACAAAGGCCAGCACGATCAACCGAGCAACCGTCCGCCCTCCTACCGGGACAACTCTCCCGCCATGGGTATTTGCAAGGGCTTTCAATTGTCCTCCGTCTTTCAGCTCAGATTTGACCCGCGCCACCATCGACAAAAAATTCGATGCCAGTGATGAAACTCGAGTCGTCTGACGCCAGGAAGAGAACCGCCCTGGCGATGTCTTCAGGTTGCCCGATACGGCCCAACGGGACTTGCGTGACGAAAGCGTCTTTGACCGCCGGTGGAACGCCCTCGAAAACACCGGTGTCAATCGGACCAGGGCTGATGACGTTCACCCGGATCTTCCGGCTTTTGAGGTCGTTGGTCCACGAGCGGGCAAACGAGCGGACCGCGGCCTTGCTTGCGTTGTAAGTGCTAAAGCCTTCGAACCCCTTGATACTTGCAATTGAGCCGGTCATGATGATCGAGCTTCCGTCCTTCAGGAGAGGAAGCGCCTTCTGAACCGTGAAGAGCGTGCCGCGGACGTTTGTCCCGAAGGTCTTGTCGTAATTCTCCTCGGTGATTTTGCCGACAGGAACGTTGAACTCACCGTAGCCCGCACTGGCATAGAGGACGTCGATATGGCCCTTCTCATCCTTGACGGTTTTGAAGAGCCGATCGAGGTCGGCGAGGTCGGAGGAATCGGCGCGGATGCCAGTGACATTGCGACCGATGGCTTTGACGGCTTGGTCAAGCTTGTCCTCGCGACGACCGGTGATGTAGACGTAGGCGCCCTCTTCAACGAAGAGTTTCGCCGCGGCTAGAGCCATGCCACTCGTCGCGGCGGTGATGACGGCGATCTTGCCGGCAAGTTTTTTGGAGGAGACGTTCATAAGTTGCTTCCTTTTGTTTTGAGCCTGAGGTTTTTTGGGTGCTGTGCTTGCGGCGCGCCGACACAGTAGTCGGATGTCGCGTCGGCGGTTTTGCACCGCCCCCAAGGTTGAGGATCGTGAGTGACATGCCATTATGCCCGGTTTTCCGCCTCGGCGGTATTGGCTGTGTTGCCGGTTTTCCTGACCGACCATCCACTGGCTTGAATCTCCAACAAAAGTTGGAGACGCGGCCGTCCAACTGAACCGGCCCGATCAGCGATGGCGCGGGCGAGCCCCCGGGGGCAGGGGAGTTCAATCGCGTTATTGATTTATGGTGGCGACCGATGCTTTGTCCCAAAATGTTCATTGCGGTTTGTTTTCGGAGAAGGGCCCGGCTGATTTCGGTTCCTCCTGCCAGCCACCGCCGAGCGCTTGGTAAAGGGTGACGATATTCAGCATTTGGTCGCGCTGGGTGCGGGCCAGGTTAAGCTGGGCGGGAAACAGTTCTTGTTGGGCTTCGAGAACCTCATAATAGCTGGACTCGCCCGCGCGATATCGCTCGATGGAAAGGCGGGTTGCCCGCTCCAGCGCGGTTACCTCGCGCGCTTGCTGATCGCGAATTTCTCCCAGTCTTTCGCGCGTTATCAGGGCATCGGATACCTCACCAAGGGCGTTGAGCACCGTTTGCTGGTAACCAAGCCGGGCGGCATCCCGGGCGGCCTTGGCCTCACGGTATTGCCCAACCAACCGGCCGCCTTCGAAAAGCGGGCCGATCGCGTCAGCCCCAATACCCCACGCATTGGCGGCCCCCTGCCTGAAGGTGGACAATTGCGGGCTGATTTTTCCGAGGAACGTGGTCAGTCCGATCGTGGGAAAGAATTCCGCCACCGATTCCCCGACTTGCGCGTTGGCGGAGCGGAGCAGTTGCTCCGATTCCAGCACATCCGGCCTTCGTTCCAATAATGCGGCCGGCAAACCGGCCGGAACCTGCGGCGGCAGCATATCGGCGAAGGACGTGGTGGTGCGTTCAATGGGCCCGGGATTGCGTCCCAGCAAAATGGAAAGTTCATTTTCAGTGATGGTGATCTCTTCCTTAATGGCCGGGATCGCACCCGCCGCATCGTCAAGGGCGGCTTCGGCCCGCGACACTTCCAAGTCCGATCCCGTGCCGCCATTCAAACGCTGCGTAAAGATTTTCAAACTCTCGGCGAACGAAGTGGTGGTGGTGGTGGCTATTTCCAACTCCTGGTCCAGTTCCAGCAGTTGGAAGTAGTCGGTGGCGACTTCACTCAGCAGGCTCAACCGGACGCCACGACGTGCCTCCTCCGTGGCCAGGAATTGGGCCCGGGCGGATTCGTTGAGCCGGCGAATCCGGCCCCAAAAATCCACTTCCCATAAAGCATTCAGCGTCGTCGACGCCGAATTGACAGTGGCGCCGCCATTCGGAAAGGGCGAATCAAACGAATCGTTCCGGCCGCGGCTGACCACGCCGCTGTAGCCTACATTCGGCACAAATTGGGCGCGGGCTTGCATGGCGACCGCCCGGGCCTGTTCCACGCGCGTCACGGCGATGCGCAGGTCATAATTGTTCGTCAATGCCTCCCGGATCAATCCTTGCAAAGCGGCATCCTGGTAAACCTGCCACCAACTCAGGTCGGCAATCGATACGCTGGTGGCGGCGGGCTGGTCGCGGAAAATTCCCGGGGCATTGACCGTCGGCCGTTGGTAGTTGGGGCCAACGGCGCAGCCCGCCAGCCAGGCAAAAGACAGCGCCAGGATGGGGCCGGCGCACGCGGGAAAGTTTGCGCATCGACATTTCATGGCTGCTTTTCACCGGCGCCGGCGTCGCCCGGCACTTCGGCTGATTTTGCTCCCTTGCGCCGACCGCGCGTGGCCAGGTTTTCGACGACGTAAAACGTCACCGGTATCAGGCAAACCGCGATGCAGGTGGCCGCCAGCATGCCGCCGATGACAACCGTGCCCAGAATGCGCCGCGAAATCGCCCCGGCCCCAGTCGCGAACCACAGGGGCGCCGAGCCGAGAATGAAGGCGAATGACGTCATCAGGATCGGCCGCAAGCGCGTGCGTGCCCCCGTCAAGGCGGCGTCCATCAGCGGCGTCCCTTTTTCATATTCCAGGCGCGCGAATTCGACGATGAGGATGGCGTTCTTGGCCGCCAGGCCGATGAGCATGACCAACCCGATCTGCGCATAGACATTGTTTGTCATCTGGCGGAAAAACAAAGCCGCGAAGGCTCCGAGAACCGCGATCGGCGTGCCAAGCAAGACGCTGAACGGCAGCGACCAGCTTTCATACAACGCGGCGAGGATCAAAAACACGAAGAAGAAGGAGAGCCCGAAAATCGCGACCGGGGAAACGCCTTGCTGCGCCTTCTTTTCCTGGAACGACATGCCAAGATAGTCATAGCCCATTTCCGCCGGCATCGTTTGGGCGAAGACCTCCTCCAGGGCTTTCATGGCTTGCGCGGAACTGTAGCCGGGGGCGGCCGAGCCGTTGATCTGGGCGCTCCGATAGAGGTTGTAGCGCATGGTGAACTCGGGCCCGGCGATCGACTTCGTGGAAGTCAGGGCCGAGAGCGGGACCGATTCCCCGTTGCGATTGCTCACGTAAAACAAGCCCAGGTTCTCGGCGCGGGTGCGAAAGTCGCCGTCGGCTTCAAGGTAAACCTGCCACTGCCGGCCGAAACGGTTGAAATAGTCGATGAAATACCCGCCCATGAAAGCTTGCAGCGTCTTGTAAACGTCCGCCAGGTCCACGCCCTGCTTGATGGCCTTGTCCCGGTCCACATCCACCAGGAGTTGCGGCGTGGAGGGGAGAAAAGTGGTGCTGATGCTGGCGATTTCGGGCCGCTTGCGTGCTGCCTCCATAAATTTGGCGACGTTGCCGGCCAAAAAGGAAATGTCTTTGCCGGCCCGGTCTTCCAACATGAAGGTGAATCCGCCGGCGGTGCCGACTCCCTGGATGGCCGGAGGCGGAAAGGCGAAAGCGACCGCTCCCGGCAACTGGGATAGCTTTTGGTTAAGATGGGCCTTGATGGCCTCGTAGCTTTCCTGCGGCGTCTTGCGCTCGTTCCAGTCCTTCAGGGTAATCCAGATGAAGGCGCTGTAGGTGTTGCGCGCGGAACTAAGGAGACTGAAGCCACCCACCGTGACGCAATCCTTGACTCCGGGTGTGGCCAGCGTGATGTCTTCCACTTGCTTGCAAACGGCCTCGGTGCGATCCAGGGAAGCCGCGAGGGGAAGCTGAACGTTGACGAAGAGATAGCCCTGGTCTTCATCGGGCAGGAATCCCGTCGGGAGTTTTTTTCCGAGCAGACCAACCAGCAGCGCCACACCCGCGAGGAAGACAAGGCTGACCGTGGATTTTCGAATGAGGGCCCGGCACACACCGACATAGCCGCCGGTGAGGCGCTCATAACCGCGGTTAAACCACCCAAAAAACCTTCCGAGCGGGCCTTTCGTTTTCTCCTTGGGCCGCAAGAGCAGCGCCGACAAGGCCGGACTCAATGTCAAGGCGTTGAAGGCTGAGATGAGAACGGAAATGGCTATGGTCAACGCGAATTGCTGGTAGAGCCGCCCCGTGATACCCGGGATGAACACCGTCGGCAGAAAGACCGCGGCAAGGATGATGGCGATTGCG
>Ga0210398_10000146_pt1 | contig 89029 bp, 99 predicted proteins | sample IncBWC4OmetaG_FD_161047 | JGI IMG/M metagenome (GOLD analysis project Ga0210398, IMG submission 161047) | Forest soil microbial communities from Barre Woods Harvard Forest LTER site, Petersham, Massachusetts, United States - Inc-BW-C-4-O | ecosystem: Environmental > Terrestrial > Soil >... | reverse complement strand
GCGCTCGAGATCGAGTTGATCACGCCGATCGCGATGGAGAAAGGGCTGCGATTTGCGATCCGGGAAGGCGGCCACACGGTGGGCGCCGGCACGGTGACGGAAGTGATTCAGTAAGCGGGGGGCGATGCTACACGAAAAAATCAGAATCCGGCTGAAAGCTTACGACCACCGCGTACTCGACCAGGCGGCGGCGGAGATCGTTTCCACGGCCAAGCGGAATGGCGCTGAGGTCGCGGGTCCTGTGCCGTTGCCGACCACAAAGAACAAGTATACGGTGCTACGCTCGCCGCACACCGACAAGAAGTCGCGCGAACAGTTTGAAATCCGGACGCACAAGCGGCTGGTCGACATTCTCGAGCCCACACCGGAAACGATCACGGCGCTCACGAAGCTCGATCTGCCGTCCGGGGTAGATATCGAGATCAAGGCCTTCGGCAAGGAGCACACCGCGAAGGCGTAGGACACACATGGTCAGCGCAATTTTGGGCAAGAAACTCGGCATGACGCAGGTCTTCGACGCCAACGGCGACGTTACTCCGGCCACGGTCTTGAAGGCCGGCCCGTGCATCGTGATTCAGCGCAAGACGGCCGCCAAGGACGGGTACGAGGCGGCGCAGTTGGGACTGGTGGAGATTCCCGGGCCGAAGCGAGTGAACGGAGCCAGGGAAGGGCACTTCAAGAAGACCGGGTCGGGCGCCAATCCCACCCGCCTGCTGCGCGAGGTGCGCCTGGGTTCTGACGCCGGCGAAGTGAACGTGGGCGACAAAGTCCTGGTCGATCAGTTTGCCGTGGACGAGTATGTGGACGTGATCGGAGTGTCCAAGGGGCGCGGCTTTGCCGGGGTCCACAAACGGCATCATTTCGGGGGCGGCGGCGGCAGTCACGGTTCGATGTTTCACCGCGCCCCGGGCTCGATCGGCGCTTCGGCGTTTCCGTCGCGCGTGCTGAAAGGCATGCTGGCGGCCGGACACATGGGCGTGGAACGCGTCACCGTCCGGAATCTCCAGGTGGTCAAGGTCATGCTGGACGACAACGCCCTGGTGGTGCGGGGCGCCGTACCGGGTCCGAACGGCGGTTACGTGATGGTGCGCAAGGCGAAAGCTCCACGACGGAGACCGGCTCCGGTTCAAGCGCCGGCAGATGTCAAGAAAAAGAAGTAGCAGACAGCGGCGGCCGGCGAACCGGCGACCGACTACCGGTAACTGAATATGGCAAAGATTGATGTCAAGAATCTGGAAGGCGCGACGGTGAGAGAGTTGGACCTCGCCGATGCGGTTTTTGCGGCGCCTCCCAACGAAAACCTGATGTGGGAGGCTGTGCAGGCCTATCTGTCCAGCCAGCGCAGCGGCACGCACAAGACCAAGAGTCGCGGTGAAGTCAGCGGAGGCGGCAAGAAGCCGTGGCGCCAGAAGGGAACCGGCCGGGCCCGCGCAGGAAGCATTCGCAGTTCGCTGTGGCGGCACGGCTCCATCGCCCATGGTCCTGTCCCGCGCGACTATTCCTACGAGATTCCGAAGAAAATGCTGCGCGGCGCGCTGCGGTCCGCCCTGGCGGCCAAGTTCCAGGAACAGAAACTCACGGTGGTGGACGCGCTCGCTCCGGCTGAAGCCCGCACCAAGCCGTTCAGCGAGGCGCTGAAGAAGCTCGGCGTGGGGAAATCGGTCCTGCTGGTGAGCGACGCGGCGAATCGCAATCTGGAGCTTTCCTCGCGGAATATCGCGCGCTGCGATTTGCTGCGGCATCACGTCGTCCACCCCTATCACATCCTCAGTCATGAGGGCCTGGTGATCTCAGAAGGGGCGCTGGTGCGCTTGCAGGAGTCGCTGCGATGATCAAGAGTCCGTACGAGATTATCGAAAAGCCGATCATCACGGAGAAGGGCCTGGACGTCAAGGAGCGCGCCCGGACTCTGGTTTTCCGGGTGAATCCCCACGCCAATAAGGTCGAGATCAGGAGCGCGGTGGAGACCGTTTTCAAGGTGAAGGTGGAATCGGTTCATACCTCGAGGTTTCACGGCAAGGTGCGGCGGCGCGGCCGCACGATGGGTCAGCGCGCCGACTGGAAGAAGGCGTACGTCAAACTGCGGGCCGGCGAGAAGATGCCGGAGTACGCCGAGACGATTTAGGAGCAGTGGCGAGTGACGGGCGGCAAGTGAGCCGATCCTGAACGCTTTGGTCACTCATCGCTGAATTTCAAATATGGGAATCAAGACATATCGGCCCTATACCGAAACGCGGCGATTTCAAACCGGGCTTACGTTTGACGAGCTCACTGTCGACCGGCCGTACAAGCCGCTGGTGGAGCCGAAGCAGCGGATCTCAGGACGCAATAACCAGGGCGAGCTGACGATCTGGCGGCGCGGTGGCGGACACAAGCGCCAGTATCGGGTGATCGATTTCAAGCGCGATAAGGCCGGCATTCCGGCCCGCGTGGCCACGGTGGAGTACGACCCGAACCGTTCGGCCTTCATTTCGCTGCTGCATTACGTTGACGGGGACAAGCGCTACATCCTTTACCCGAGCGGCCTTAAGGTCGGAGACCGGGTGGTTTCCGGTCCCGAGGCGGACATCGTGGTGGGCAATGCCCTCCCGCTTCGCAATATCCCGTCCGGGACCATGGTTCACAACCTGGAGCTGAGGCTCGGCAAGGGCGGTCAACTGGTGCGCAGTGCGGGCGGCGCGGCGCAGTTGCTTTCGAAGGAAGGCGACTACGCCTTGGTGCGGTTGCCTTCCGGAGAAGTCCGCAAGATTCACGTGGATTGCATGGCCTCCATCGGCCAGGTCGGTAACGTGGACCACGAGAACATTGCCATTGGCAAGGCAGGCCGCCGGCGCTGGATGGGCGTGCGCCCGACGGTCCGGGGCGTGGCCAAGAACCCGGTCGATCACCCGCACGGCGGCGGCGAGGGACGCACCTCGGGCGGCCGTCATCCGGTGACGCCCTTCGGGCAGCCGACGCGCGGCTACAAGACGCGCAACAATAAACAGACCGACCGCTTTATCGTAAAGCGGCGGGAGAAGAAGTAGGAACGGGAGGAAGTCTTGGGCCGTTCGCTGAAAAAAGGGCCGTTTGTTGACGACCACTTGATGAAAAAGGTCGAGCTGTTGAATCGCCGCTTCGAGAAGAAGGTGATTCGGACGTGGTCGCGGCGATCGACGATCTTCCCCGAGATGGTGGGGCACACCATCGCCGTGCATAACGGTAAGAAGTTCATACCGGTGTACGTTACCGAGAACATGGTGGGCCACAAACTCGGCGAGTTTGCGCCCACCCGCACATTCAAGGGGCATGGCATGAAGGCCGCCGCTGAGAGGACCACGACAGCGGCGCCGCCGCCCGGTGCTCGTTCGGCCGCTGCAGCCCCGCCGAGCGCCTAGGACTGCCAGAGGACTGAGAGTCGCTTATGGAAGCAATGGCATCATCCAAGTACCTGCGCCTGTCGCCCCAGAAGGTGCGGCTGGTGGTGGACCTGATCCGCGGGCACGATGCCGGCGAGGCCTTGAATATTCTGCGCTTCACCAAGAAACGGGCCACGCACGAAGTCGAAAAAGTGCTGCGCTCGGCCATCGCCAACGCCGAACAGAAGAATGAGAACCTGGACGTGGATCGCCTGTTCGTGGCGAGGGCGTACGTGGACGACGGACCGCGCGCCAAGCGCATTCGCCCGGCGCCGATGGGGCGCGCTTATCGCTACCAGCGCCGCATGTGTCACGTCACGGTGGTCGTGGGAGAGAAGAACAGAAGTTGAGGGTTGATGATTGACGGCTGACGCTGCTCGAGCCGTCAGGCAGCAAGAAGGGATCGCATGGGTCAAAAAGTTCATCCTTACGGGTTGCGCCTTGGCTACACCAAGACGTGGAAGTCGCGATGGTTTGCCAAGAAGGACTACGCGAGCCTGCTGCACGAAGACATCATGATCAGGAAGAAGCTCAAGGAGGATCTGAAGAGCGCGGGCGTAGCCTCCATTGAAATCGAACGGCCCGGCAACAAGCTGCGGATCACGATCCATACGGCCCGTCCGGGCATCATTATCGGGCGCAAGGGCGCAGAGATCGACCGGCTGCGCCAGCAGGTGCAGAAGCAGACGGGACGCGAGGTCCTGCCGATCAATATTCAGGAAGTGCGCCGCCCGGAGTTGAACGCGCAACTGGTGGCGGAATCGATCGCCATGCAGCTCGAAAAACGCGTGGCCTTCCGGCGCGCCATGCGCAAGGCGGTGGACTCTGCGCAACGCTTCGGCTGCAAGGGCATTAAGGTGAGATGCGGAGGGCGCCTGAACGGCGCCGAAATCGCGCGCACCGAGTGGTACTTGCAGGGGCGTCTGCCGCTGCATACCCTGCGGGCTGATATCGACTACGGCCTCGCCGAGGCGCGGACCACTTACGGCGCGATCGGTGTGAAGTGCTGGATCTACAACGGTGAGATTCTGGAGCAGAGGAAGCGGCGGGTACCTACCGCAGAGCCTGCGGCCGTAGCCGTGGCTTAGCCGATCAGCGGAAGCTGACCATCGGGAACCATTATGTTGATGCCAAGCAAAGTGAAGTACCGCAAGCAGCAACGCGGGCGGCGGCGGGGCAAGGCCTGGCGGGGCTCAGCGCTCTCTTTCGGCGATTACGGCCTCAAAGTGCTCGAGACGGGATGGATCACCGCCCGGCAGATCGAGGCCAGCCGTGTGGCAATTACGCGCTTCATCAAGCGCGGAGGCAAGTTGTGGATCCGGATATTTCCGGACAAACCGGTCACCAAGAAGCCGGCCGAAACCCGCATGGGCAAGGGCAAGGGCGCTCCGGAGTTCTGGGTGGCCGTCGTCAAGCCGGGAAGAATCCTGTTTGAGATGGAAGGCGTAAGCGAGGCCGACGCCCGCCAGGCTATGCGCTTGGCCAGCCATAAACTGCCGCTACCCACGCAGTTCGTGACCCGGCCGGGGGCAGGGGCGGCGTAGAGGCGGAGGAGAATCATGCCAGGAGCTAAGCGGCGCGGAGCCCAGGTGAAGGAATTCAAGGAGAGGCTGCGGGACGAATCGCCGGACGAGGTGCGCACCAAGGAACGCGAGTTGCGCGACCAGCTTTTCCGGCTGAAATTTCAGTTTGCGAGCGGCCAGAACGACGTGCTTGAGAAGATGCGCCAGTTGCGCCGGGACATAGCCCGCGTGAAGACCATTGCGCGGGAGCGTGCGACGACCGCCAAAGCTTGAGCGCGATTCGGTCGCAACCGCAGCCCGCGGGGAGTCGGATTAAAAAATGGAGAGCAAGCGTCAACAGAAGATCGGCAGGGTGAGCAGCAGCAAGATGCAGAAGACCGTCGTGGTGACGGTGGAGCGGAAGACGATGCATCCCCTGTATCACCGTGTAGTGCGGCGCTCGGCCAAGTTCATGGCCCACGACGAGTTGGGCAAATGCCGCGTAGGGGACTGGGTGCGGATCGAAGAGACGCGGCCGCTGTCCGCGCGCAAGCGCTGGCGGGTGGTGGACGTGATCAGCCGCGCGGTGCAGGTGGCCCCGGTGCCGGAGGTGACCGTATGATCGGCATGCGAACCATCCTGCGGGTGGCGGATAACTCGGGCGCCCGCAAGCTTTCCTGCATTTTGCCGCTGGGCAACGACGTCGGGCTGCAGGCGGGCCTGGGCGATGTCGTGACCGCGGCCGTGAAGGAAGCGGCGCCGGACAGCGCCGTGCCCAAGGGCAAAGTGGTCAAGTGCGTAATCGTGCGCATGCGCAAAGAGCAACGGCGGCGCGACGGCAGTTACATCCGCTTCGATGAGAACGCAGCCGTGCTGATCAATGACGCCGGCGAGCCGGTGGGCACCCGCGTCTTTGGTCCCGTGGCCCGCGAACTGCGCGAGAAGAAGTTCCTGAAGATCGTTTCCCTCGCTCCGGAGGTCATTTAATGGCCTTGAAGCTGGACATTCGCAAGAACGACGAAGTAAGAGTGATGGCCGGCCGCGACAAGGGCAAGACCGGCCGGGTGCTCGAAGTGGAGCCTAGCACGCGCCGGCTTTTTGTCGAGCACGTCAACATGATCAAAAAGCACACGCGGCCGAACCCCAACAAGCAGATCCGGGGCGGGATCCTGGAGAAGGAAGGCCCGATACACATTTCCAACGTGGCCCTGGTTTGCGGGGATTGCGGACCTACGCGCGTCCAGCACCGGCAAAAGGCCGAGGGTGGCAAGGTCCGCGTTTGCGTGAAGTGCGGAAAAGTGCTGGAGAATTAGGGTCTGGCTTATGACACCACGACTGAAAGAGCGGTACCAGAAGGAAATTGTTCCGGCTCTGACCAAGGAGTTCAAATACACCAATCCCATGGCGGTGCCGCGGGTACGCAAAGTGGTGGTGAACATGGGCCTGGGCGAGGCGATTCAGAACGCCAAGCTGCTCGATTCGGCGGGGCTGGAGCTCGGTCTGATCACGGGTCAGAAGGCGGTCATCACGAGGGCGCGCAAGTCGATCGCGAATTTCAAGCTGCGCAAGAACATGCCCATCGGAGCCATGGTCACGCTGCGCGGCGACCGCATGTACGAGTTTCTGGACCGCTTGATGAACGTGGCTCTGCCGCGCGTGCGCGACTTTCGGGGTTTGTCGGCACGGGCCTTCGACGGCCGCGGCAACTACACCCTGGGCCTGCGGGATCAGATGGTGTTTCCGGAAGTGGATTATTCGAAAGTGGACAAAGTGAAGGGCATGAATATTTCGATCGTCACCGATGCGCGCACGGACGCTGAGGCCATGGCGCTGTTGCGGCACTTCGGAATGCCTTTCCGGGTTGAAAGCCGCCGTGCGGCGGCCGAAGCGGCGGAAAGCAAGGCGGGAGGATAAGCTGTGGCGCGTCTTTCGCAGATGGCGAAGCTGAGGAAGAAACCGAAATTCAAGATCCGCCACCGCAACCGTTGCGGTCGGTGCGGTCGGCCCCGCGGCTACATCGGGAAGTTCGACCTTTGCCGGCTCTGTTTCCGGCAACTGGCCCTGCAGGGCGAAATCCCCGGGGTCATCAAGTCGAGCTGGTGAAATAATCGGTGACGGCCTTTGCCGTCTCACCAACGAGGGACTGTTTATGGGAGTTGTATCCGATCCTGTCGCTGACATGCTGACGCGCGTACGTAATGGAATTCGCGCGCGGCACACGCGCGTGGAGATGCCGTCGTCGAAGCTCAAGGTGGAGATCGCCCGCATCCTGAAGGACGAGGGCTACATCGGCAACTATAAGGTTGCAGAGGAAGGCAAGAAGAAGGTGTTGAGGATCAGCCTGCGGTACGACACGGAGGGTCTGAGCGTGATTTCGGCCCTGGACCGCGTCTCCAAGCCCGGGCGGCGCGTATATATCGGCAAGGACCGGGTGCCTAAGGTGCTGGGCGGGCTCGGGGTGGCGATTTTGACTACTCCGCGAGGCTTGATGACCGGCAAAGCGGCGCGCCGGGCGGGCGTGGGCGGAGAATTGATCTGCAACGTCTGGTAGGCGCGATCTTGGCTGATGAGCCGGTGCGGCATGCTCCGGCTGGCGGGAAATGAGTTATGTCACGGATTGGAAAAAAACCGATCGATTTGCCGAGCGGCGCCTCAGTGGAAATGGAGGGCGCGGTCGCCGTGGTCAAAGGGCCTAAGGGCACCCTGCGCGTGCCGCTCCCGGAAGGGATCCACTTCGAACGCAAGGACGGGCACGTGCTGCTTGGACGCGAAGACCAGAGCTACGCCGCCCTGCACGGTCTCAGTCGCAGCCTGCTCGCCAATGCGGTCAAGGGCGTAACCCAGGGGTTCGAGAGGAATCTGGACATCGTGGGCATCGGGTATCGCGCCGAGAGCAAGGGCGCTTCCGTGACGTTCACCCTGGGCTACTCACATCCCATCGAGTTTCCCCTGCCGGCGGGCATCGAGGTCACGGTGGAGAAGTTGACCCATCTGGTCGTGAAGGGGTCAGACAAGCAGCAGGTAGGGCAGGTGGCCGCCAAGATCCGAGGGTTGAGGCCGCCCGATCCCTACAAGAACAAGGGGATTCGTTACACGGGCGAACGCCTGAAGAAGAAGGTCGGCAAGGCGGCGGCGGGCGCCGGCGCGGCCAAACAGTAGCGCTGAGGTCAGGGCATGTTAAAGCTGAATTCCAAGGACAACACGCGCCGGCGCATCCACGAGCGGCTGCGAGCGCGGGTGAGCGGCAGCGCTTCGCGCCCGCGGCTCAACGTGTTCCGCTCGCTCAATCACATCTACGCCCAGATTGTGGACGACGCCACTGGCCGGACGCTGGTGGCGGCCTCGACGCGCGACAAGGACGTGCGCGCCGTGATGAAGACGGGCGGCAACGTGGCGGCGGCCAAAAGCGTCGGCAAGGCGCTCGCGACCCGCGCGAAAGAGGCGGGCATCGGGCGCGTGGTTTTTGATCGCGGCGGGTATGCTTTTCATGGACGGGTAAGGGCGCTAGCGGACACGGCTCGCGAGGCCGGTCTCGAATTCTAGCTGGAGGAGCCATTTTGAGTCGCATTGACGCCAGTACGCTGACGCTGAAGGATCAGGTGGTCTCGATCAACCGCGTCACCAAGGTTGTGAAGGGCGGTAAGAATCTGAGCTTCTCTGCCTTGATCGTGGTGGGTGATGGCAGCGGCCATGTCGGGTACGGGTCCGGCAAGGCCCGCGAAGTCCCCATGGCCATTCGCAAGGGGATCGAAGCCGCCAAGAAGGCCCTGGTCCGCGTGAATATCACCCAGACCTCCATCCCGCACGCGGCGCTCGGGCGTTATGGCGCGGGGCGGGTCCTGCTGAAGCCGGCTTCGGAGGGCACGGGCGTGATTGCGGGAGGCGCGGTGCGTGCTGTGGTGCAGGCTGTGGGGATCCAAAACGTGCTGACCAAGTCGCTCGGCACCACGAATCCGCACAACGTTGTGAAGGCGACCATGGACGCCCTGCTCCAACTCCGCGATGCGGCTGAAGTGGCGAATACGCGGGGAAAGACTCCCGAGGAGCTTTGAAGCCGGCGCCTAGGAAAAAACGAACGAAGCCGTAATGTTATTGACAGGCAATGATTTACAAAAAGTCTCACCGATTGCAGATTGGGGCCGGCAGTGGATTTCGCGTTTCCGACGCTGTCCTCCGGGCAGGGGTTTTGAATGGCTAAGGGCAACCAGGCGATCATACGGATCCGGTGGATTCGGAGCGGCATCGCCTTTAACCGCAAGCAGGCAGTGATCGTCCGCGCCCTCGGTTTGCGGCGCCTTCACCAGGTGGTGGAGCGTCAAGACACGCCCGTGGTTCGTGGGCTGATCGCCAAAGTGCAGCATTTGGTTGAGGTGGTCGGCGTCACCAAGCCGCCGGCATGGACGTTGACTGCTGAATACACGATCGTCGCCGGAGCACCCGCTGCCGCGCCGCTGACGACGGAAGCCACGTCCAACCGGGAAGCGAGTGCTGAATCTGCCGAAGCCCCGGAAGAGGCTGGAGCGGCTGCAGAGCCTGCGACGGAAGCCAAGCCTAAGCGCCGCGCACGGGCCACTAAACCGGAGGCGGCATCTGAAGAGAGCGACGTCGGCGAGGCCAAGGATTAGATTATGAGCACCCACGTTGGATCATTGCGTCCGCCCCGCGGGGCGCGCCATCGGCGCAAGCGAATCGGTACGGGCATGGGTTCCGGGCACGGGAAGACTTCCACCCGGGGTGAAAAGGGTCAGCGATCGCGCGCCGGTTCGAGCACGCGTCCGGGATTTGAAGGCGGCCAGATGCCGCTGCATCGGCGTTTACCCAAGCGCGGCTTCACCAATATCTTCAAGAAGCACCATGCCATCCTGAACCTGAGCGATCTGAAGGGATTCGCGTCCGGCGACAAAGTGACGCCAGACACGGTGCTCGAGCGCGGGCTCGTGAAGAAGATGCTGGACGGTCTGAAGATTCTCGGTGAGGGCGAGCTTCAAGGGCCCCTTCACGTCACGGCGCATTTCTTCTCGAAGTCGGCCCTGGAGAAAATCCAGAAGGCCGGCGGCACCGCTGAGGTAATCCCGGCATGATGGAATCGCTCAAAAGCATCACGGAGATTCCGGATCTCAGAAAGAGGATCTCGTTTACCCTCCTGATGCTGGCGGTGTATCGCCTGGGCGCCTTCATTCCCACCCCGGGCATCAACTCCGCCGTCTTCGAGCAGTTCTTCAATCAGATTGGCGGCAGCCTGTTTGGCCTGCTCTCGATGTTCTCCGGCGGCAGCCTGCGGCGCCTTACGGTCTTCGCGCTCGGCATCATGCCGTATATTACGGCCTCGATTATTCTGCAACTCCTGACGGTTGTATCCCCGACGCTTGAGAAACTGCAGAAAGAAGGCGACCTCGGACGCCGCAAGATCACCGAATACACCCGCTGGATGACCGTGGGCCTGGCCGCCTTCCAGGCGTTCGGCATCGCGGTGGCGCTCGAGCGTCAGACGAGCCAAGGCATTCCCCTGGTGACGGATCCGGGCCCGTTGTTCATTTTCACCACGGTGCTTACGCTGACGGCCGGCGCCGTCTTCATCATGTGGCTGGGTGAGCAGATCACGGCGCGCGGCATCGGTAATGGGATGTCGCTCCTGATCTTCGCCGGCATTGTGGTGGGTCTGCCGCGCGGCATCGCCGACCTCTATAACAAGGTGTTTGTTACGCACGTCTGGAGTCCGCTGGCCCTGATCGTGGTCCTGGCGTTCATGATAGCCATCGTGGCTTTCATTGTGCTGGTTGAGCGCGGCGAGCGGCGCATTCCGATTCAGTATGCCAAGCGCATCGTGGGACGGCGCGTGGTGGGCGGCGTCTCCACCCACTTGCCGCTTAAGGTGAACAGCGGCGGCGTGATGCCGATCATCTTTGCTGTATCGCTCCTGACCTTTCCGCAGACGATCGGCCTGTTCTGGAAGAACGGCGTGATCGCCCGGGGAGTGACCGCTTTTCTTTCTTTGTTTGCTTACGGCGAGCCGCTCTACACACTCTCATATGTGCTGCTGATCATCTTCTTCGCACACTTCTACCTTTCCATCATCTACAACCCGGACGATGTCGCCGATAACGTGCGCAAGCAGGGCGGCTTCATTCCCGGGATTCGTCCCGGAAAACGGACAGCGGACTACCTGGACGACGTGCTAACCAAGATCACCTGGGTGGGCGGCGTCTATCTGGCCATCGTGGCGCTGATTCCTGAGATCATGCTGGCGGGCCTGAGACTGAACCACCTGCCGGTATGGATGGGCGGAAGCTGGTTCGACGCTCACATGCCCACATGGTTGCTGCACGGCCTGAATGTCAACTTCTACTTCGGTGGGACGTCGCTGCTGATCGTGGTGGGCGTAGCGATGGATACGGTGCAGCAGGTGGAAGCCCAATTGATCATGCGGCACTACGAAGGCTTCCTCAAAAAGGGCCGGGTGCGCGGGCGCCGGGCATCGTGACTCGGGCGTGCAAAGGCTGCTGAAGACGCAGGCGCTGATTTTCTTCGGACCACCGGGGGCGGGCAAAGGAACACAGGCCCAGGCCGTGGCGGCCGTTTTTGATATTCCCCACATTTCCACCGGTGAAATGTTGCGCGAAGCCGTACGGCGGGGAACTGCCCTCGGCCTCGCCGCCAAAGAGCGCATGGAGAGCGGCGAACTGGTCTCGGATGAGGTGGTCAGCGGCATCGCCGCCCAACGCCTCGAGCAGCCGGACTGCCTGCGGGGTTTCATTCTCGACGGCTTTCCCCGTACTATCGGCCAGGCGGAATTCCTTGACCAATTGCTCCAGGAGCAAGGCCGCGGCGAGCCGCTGGTTGTTTACATTCATGTGGAGCCCTGTGTATTGTTGAAGCGTTTGAGCGGACGCCGGACTTGTCCCGTTTGCGGACGGATTTATAATATGTACTTCAATCCGCCGCAGCGAGATGAGGTCTGCGACGTGGATGGGGCGGCGCTAACGGTGCGCGCTGACGACCGGGAGGCGGCGATCCGTCAGCGTCTGGACGCTTACCACGTCCTCACCCGGCCGCTGCTCGACTACTATCGCGTGCGTCATCAACTCTGGGAGGTGGAGGGTAACCGCGCTCCCGGGGAAGTGGCTCGCGAGATAACAGAATTGGTGTCGCGGGCATGATTGTCTGCCGGTCCAGCTCGGAAATCGAGAAGCTCAGGCGCAGCGGGCGCCTGGTGCGCCAGTTGCTGGAGGAGACGCGCCGGCATGCGCTGGCCGGAATGACTACCCTCGACCTCGAGAACTTTGTGGTGAAGCGGCTCAAGGAAGTCGGCGCCCGTCCGGCCTTCAAAGGCTACCGAGGCTATCCCTGTTGCCTTTGCGCGTCGGTGAATGAGGAAATCATCCACGGCATCCCCTCGGGCCGCCGCTTGAAGGACGGCGATATCGTCAGCCTGGACCTGGGCGTGATTGTGGACGGGTACTACGGAGATTCGGCCCTGACGGCAGCGGTGGGCGAGATTTCCGAGCCCCTGCAACGATTGCTGCGCGTGACCCAGGAATGCCTGGACCTCGGGATCCATCAGGCCAGGGCCGGTAATCGCGTGGGCGACATTTCCTCGGCGGTCCAGAGACATGCCGAAGAGAACGGGTATTCCGTGGTGCGCGAGTTCGTGGGCCATGGTGTCGGCCGGGCCCTGCATGAGGAGCCCCAGGTTCCGAATTATGGCCAGGCCGGGCGCGGTCCGCTGTTGAAGCCAGGCATGGTGATCGCCATTGAGCCCATGGTGAACGCCGGCGGCCCAGCCGTGAGAGTGCTTAAGGACAACTGGACGGCCGTCACCGCTGACGGCCAGTATTCGGCGCACTTCGAACACATGGTAGCGATCACCTCGAACGGCGCTGACGTGCTCACGGAGCCCGAAGAGGCGTTGCGGGCGACGGATGCGAATTTGGTATCAACCGGACGGGAAGGTCGTTTATAATCTGTTCATTGGGCTTGGGGCTTGGTGCTGCCGGATTCGGGACTGTTTTCCCCCGCCGTAACGTTCGAAGGGCGGCAGCCATCTAATGGTTCAGTAGTCAAGCTCATCCGGCAAAGCGCGAGAAACGTGAGACTTTGGAGGGACGACCTTCGGAGCGTGGGTTTCCAGTTTTTTGAGAGGTTATGGCCAAGGAAGAAGCAATTGAAGTGATGGCAACCGTCATCGAGCCGCTGCCGAACGCTATGTTCAAGGTTGAGCTCGAGAACAAGCACCAGGTGCTGGCTCATATCTCGGGCCAGATGCGCAAGAACTTCATCCGTATCCTGCCGGGCGACCGTGTGCAGGTGGAGCTCTCGCCTTACGACCTGACGCGCGGCCGGATCACCTATCGTTTCAAGTAGTAGCGGCAGGGTGAAGGGTGGGAAAGGCGCTGCGGCGGGCCGCATGGCGCTCGGGTCGCGTTGCGACAAGGCGGAGGACATGAAAGTACGTTCATCAGTTCGCAAGATCTGTACGAAGTGCAAAATCATCCGTCGCAGTGGCGTGGTGAGGGTAATTTGCGAAAACCCCAAGCACAAGCAGCGGCAGGGGTAGATTCCGGCATGACAGGTTGTGGAGGCAAGGATGGCTCGCATAGCGGGAGTTGACCTGCCGCGCACCAAGCGCGCAGAAATCGGTTTGACCTACATCTACGGGATCGGACGCGCTCGTGCGATGTCCATTTTGGTCCGCGCAGGAGTGGATCCGGGCAAGGCTGTCAAGGATCTCAGCGACGACGAGGTGAACCGGCTCCGGCAGATCATCGAGGAAGACGGCGGAGTGGAAGGCGACCTTCGCAAGGAAGTGGCGCTCGGGATCCGCCGGTTGATTGAAATCGGCTCGTATCGCGGTTCACGCCACCGCCGGAATCTACCGGTTCGCGGTCAGCGGACTCACACCAACGCCCGCACGCGCAAGGGTCCGCGCAAGGGTACGGTCGCAAACAAGAAACGGGCGACGGCCAAGACGTAAGCTCAAAGCGGAGTGAGGGAACATGGCGAAGGCGGCTGCCAAGACCGGCAAGAAGAAGGTTTTCAAAAAGAAGGAAAAGCGCATGGTTCCGCACGGCGTGGTTCACGTGCAAGCCAGCTTCAATAACACTCTGGTCGCCATCACGGATCCCGACGGACGGATGGTCTGCTGGTCGAGCGCCGGCTCTCTCGGCTTCAAGGGTTCGCGCAAGGGCACGCCCTTCGCCGCCCAGCAGGCGGCGGCGCGCGCCGCCAACAGTGCACGCGACCACGGGATGCGGACCGTGGAGGTCCGGGTCAAGGGTCCGGGGGCCGGCCGCGAATCGGCCGTGCGGGCGCTGGCGACGGCGGGCCTCGACGTGAGGCTCATTCGGGACGTGACGCCCATTCCCCACAACGGCTGCCGTCCGCCGAAGCGGCGGCGGGTCTGATCTGCCGGCTACGCAGATTGCGCAGGCGATGGCCGAAGTGAAACAGGCGCAGCGCACCGAGGTTCCGGTTTTCAATCGTTTTGGTCTGTGCAGTCTGCCTAGTCTTTGGATTCAGGCGTGGATTCAGGAGGTTGGTTTTGGCTCGATATTGTGACGCAGTCTGCCGGCTGTGCCGGCGCGAAGGAACGAAGCTCTTTCTCAAAGGTCAGCGCTGCCTGTCGGACAAGTGCGCCATTGAGAAGCGAAACTTCCCTCCCGGCCAGCACGGGAAGGCCAGGAAGCCCAAGATCGTCGGCTACGGTCTGCAGCTTCGTGAAAAGCAGAAGGCGCGCCGACTGTATGGCATCATGGAGGGCCAGTTTCGCGGATATTTCGAGTCGGCGGCGGCCGGGAAGGGAATCACTGGTGAGACCCTCCTGCAGATGCTGGAGAGACGGCTGGATAACGTCATCTACCGCCTCGGGCTGGCCCCTTCGCGCGCCTCGGCGCGCCAGTTGGTGCGTCATGGGCACATTCGCGTGGCGGGCGACAAGGTGACGATTCCTTCCTACCAGGTGGTGCCCGGACAGGAAATCGCGGTGCGCGAAAGCAGCCGCCAGATGGCCACCATGGAGCGTTCGCTCGATCTTGCCGGCAGCCGTTCGGTGCCGAGTTGGCTCGAATTCGACCGCGCCGCCATGAAGGGCAAGGTGCTCTCGTTGCCCAAGCGCGAGGACGTCAACTTCCCCATTCAGGAACAGATGATCGTAGAACTCTATTCGAAATAAGGCAGCGCGTCCCGGCCTCTCTCAGATCGAGCGGTGGCCGAGGGCATAGCGCTCCAAGATATTGGAGGTAATCCGGGATGCTTTGGAAGGGATTTCAGAAGCCGAAGCGGCTGGTGAGCGATATGGATACGCTCACCGACAAATACGGAAGTTTTACGGCGCAGCCGTTCGAGCGCGGTTTCGGCACCACCATCGGAAACGCGTTGCGCCGCGTGCTGCTCTCGTCGATCGAGGGCGCGGCCATTACAGCGGTTCGCATCGAAGGCGTTCTTCATGAGTTTTCGCTCATCTCCGGCGTAGTCGAAGACGCGACAGACATCATCCTCAACCTCAAGCAGATTCCCCTCAAGATGCACGTGGAGGGACCCAAGACGCTTCATCTGAAAGTTGACCAGCCCGGCGAGGTCACGTCGCGGATGCTTCAGGAGGATGCTGACATCGAGATTCTCGACAAGGACGTCTATATCGGAACCGTCAGTGAGGGCGGACGCCTGGAAGTGGAGATGCGTGTCAAGATCGGCCGGGGTTATGTTTCGGCGGAAAAGAACTACGACGAAGATTTGCCCATCGGCTACATTCCGGTGGACTCGGTCCACTCCCCGGTGCGCAAAGTGAACTACACGGTGGATGCGGCGCGCCTCGGACAGATGACCGACTATGACAAGCTGAACCTCGAGGTCTGGACGAACGGCGCCGTGACGGCCGCAGACGCGGTCGGACTGGCCGCCAAGCTCCTCAAGGACCACATGACCATCTTCATCAACTTTGAAGAGGAGCCGGAAACCGAGGAGTCCGTGGCCGCGGCGGCCACTCCTTCTGCGGCTCCGCGCATGCCCATGGTCCCGAACGAGAATCTGGACAGGTCCGTGGAAGAGTTGGAGCTCTCTGTTCGCTCCTATAATTGCCTCAAAAACGCCAACATCACCACGATTCGCGAACTGGTGCGGAAGACCGAACCGGAGATGCTCAAGACCAAGAACTTCGGCCGGAAGTCCCTGAACGAAATCAAGGAAATCCTGGCTTCGATGGGGTTGAGCCTGGGCATGAAGTTCGACGAGCGCGGAGCCCCGATCCTGCCGGCGGGCGGAGTGCCGCCACCGAGCATGTCTCTACCCGACATCGACGACGACGGCGATGACGATGACGACGACGAATCAGAAGAAGCGACCACCGCAGAGACAGGAAACTAAACCATGCGCCATCGCAACTACGGCCGAAAGCTCAGCCGCAACACTTCGCATCGCCGCGCCCTGCTGCGGAATCTGGTGACGTCGCTCATCATCGAGGAGCGCATTGAAACCACCGTGGCCAAGGCCAAGGCGGCTCGCGATCTGGCTGAGCACATGATCACGCTCGGCAAGCGCGGCGACCTGCATGCGCGCCGGCAGGCCGCGAGTTACCTTCTCGTGGCGGGTGCTGTGCAGAAGCTCTTTGACGACGTGGCCAAACGCTTCGAGACCAGGAATGGCGGCTACACCCGCATCGTCCCGGTGGGATGGCGAAAGGGCGACGGCGCGGATACGGCGGTGCTGGAACTGGTCGGCACCGAGGTCCTGCAGAAGCGCGCCGAGGAGCGCGCGCGCCGCAGCGAGCGCAAGCGCAAAGCCGTTGAAGAGGCGCAGGCCAGCCAGGAGAAGGCGGGCCCGCCCGAGGAAGGCGAGTCCGGCAAGGAGAAGTAGCCGCTCTTTCGTTCGAGGAACATTCCGGAGCGCCGCAAAGCTGCGGCGCTCTTTGCATTTCTGGCCTCCGCTTCCCGCGGTCAGCACCGGTGTCTTGCCCGTGTCCGATCCGTCCCAGCGCGATTCCCGATCCACCGCCAGCGACACTCCGGCCGCGCGATCCCTCTTTCGCAACTTCCCTCGAAACGTCCGAGTGCTGGCATGGGTTGCGTTCTGGAACGATGCCGCCAGCGAAGCCGCGTATTGGCTGCTGCCGCAGTTCCTGGTCAGCGTTCTCGGCGCGGGCACGATGGCCTTCGGGCTTATCGAGGGCGCCGCCGAGACGGCCTCGAGTTTCACGAGGCTATTCTCCGGATTTCTCTCGGACCGTCTGCGCAGGCGCAAACCGCTGGCTGCGGGCGGCTACACGCTGGCCAATCTCGCCAAACCGCTGCTCGCGATCTCCACCAGCTGGGGCCAGGTATTCTGGATTCGGCTGGCGGATCGCGCCTCGAAGGGCCTTCGCGTTCCGGCCCGCGACGCTCTCATCGCGGACTCTGTTCCCGTCGCGCAGCGAGGCGCGGCCTTCGGGTTTCACCAGGCCATGGACACGGCCGGCGCGATCGTTGGACCGCTCAGCGCCGCGGTCCTGGTTCTCGGGCTGCACGCGGGCGCTCGCACGGTTTTCTGGCTGGCGGGAATACCGGGCCTGATCACGATCTTGCTCGCATGGTTTGCTATTCAGGAGATTCGGCCTGCGGCGCGGCAGACCAGCCCGAAGCCCGGGACACCGCCGACGGGCACCGGTTTCGGCGAACATCGAGGCCGTTTGACCCTGATGCTGGCTGCCCTGGCCGTCTTCGCGCTCGGCAACTCGTCGGACCTTTTCCTGGTGCTGCGCGCCCAGAACCTCGGCGTCCGCGCCGGATTCGCGCCCTTGCTCGGCCTCGTTTTCAACACCGTATACACGGCCTTGAGCTGGCCACTCGGCTCGCTCTCGGACCGCGTGCCGCGCCGATGGCTCGTGATCGGCGGATACTTCGTTTACGCCGCCGTCTACTTTGCCTTCGCGCGCGCCACACACGTCTGGGTTGTGTGGGTGGCGTTTCCGGTTTACGGCCTCTACTACGCGCTCACCGAGGGCGTGATGAAGGCCTGGATCGCCGATCTCGCGCCGCAACGCTCCCGGGCTTCGGTCTACGGCGTCTTCAACTGGGTGACGGCAGCGGCGGCCTTGCCGGCTAGCCTGCTGGCCGGCTGGCTCTGGCGAGCCTACAGCCCTGCCGCTCCTTTCGCGGCCGGAGGAGCGCTCGCGGCGGCCGCGGCCTTCCTTCTCCTCATGGTCTGACACCAGCGGCCCCACCCGAGCACGATCAGCGTATAGAGCGACGCTCCCACGGTGTCAATTCCGCAATCGATGAGCGACGGCGTGCGCCCCGCCACGAACGACTGATGATACTCGTCGGTGAGCGAGTACAATCCCGCGATCACGATGCTGCGCACCGCGAGCCGCGGCCGCCACTCGAAATCAGCGGCGTCGAGGAAGCTCGCGTAGAGAAGCAGGCTGAAGATTCCGTACTCCGTCACGTGCGCGAGCTTGCGCAGGCACAGGTGCAGCACTTCGAAAGTGTGCGCGGAGACGGTGACCCGCAGAAGATCGAGGATTTCAAAGAGCAGCCACTTCGTGAAGGAGGCGCCGAAGCCTTCGGTCGAGAGGTAGAAGATCAGGCCCGCCCAGGCTATGGTCATGAACCAGCGGAAGCGGCGCGCATTGCGGCTGGGATGTTGTGCGGTTGATGGTGTGTGGCTACTTGTGTAGCCTAGTTCCATGCCGGGAGAGGTCCCGCTCGTTTTCTGCGGGGCGCCGGGGTTATTCGAGACGATAATTGGGCGCTTCCTTCGTGATGATGACGTCGTGCACGTGACTCTCGCGCAGCCCGGCGCTGGTAATGCGCACAAAGCGCCCCCGTCTTTGTAATTCCTCGATGCCGCCGCATCCGCAGTAGCCCATGCCGGAGCGCAGCCCCCCCACCAGTTGCGCCACCATGTCGGCGAGCGAACCCTTGTAGGGAACGCGTCCTTCAATCCCCTCGGCCACGGTCTTCGCTTCGCCCTGGCCCGAGTAGCGGTCGGACCCCGCCGTCATGGCGCCGATCGATCCCATGCCGCGGTACGACTTGAAGCTGCGACCCTGATACAGGATCGTCTCGCCCGGACTTTCCTCCGTGCCCGCGAAGATGCTGCCGATCATCACCGTGCTTGCCCCCGCCGCGATGGCCTTGGTGATGTCGCCCGAGAATTTGATGCCGCCGTCGGCGATCAGCGGAATGCCGGCCTCGCGCACCGCCCGGCTGCATTCGGCGATGGCCGTGATCTGCGGGACTCCCGCGCCCGTTACCACCCGCGTGGTGCAGATGGAGCCCGGCCCGATGCCCACCTTGATGGCGTCCACGCCAAGTTGCGCGAGATCGCGGGCGCCCTCGAAGGTGGCCACGTTGCCCGCCACCAGCTCCACGCCCGGAAGATCCTGGCGCAGCCGGCGCACCGCCTCGAGCACGCGCTCGGAGTGGCCGTGCGCCGTGTCGACCACCAGCACGTCGGCCTGCGACTGCACCAGCGCCTGGGCGCGCTCGAAGTAATCGCCCGTCACCCCGACCGAGGCGCCCACGCGCAGCCGTCCCTGTTCGTCCTTGGCGGCGGCCGGATAGTTAATCTTCTTCTGGATGTCCTTGACCGTGATCAGCCCCTTCAAATTGAAGTTCGCGTCCACGATCAGGAGCTTTTCCACCCGATGGTGGTGCAGGATGCGCTCCGCCTCCTCGAGCGTGGTGCCCACCGGCACGGTGATAAGATTCTCCTTGGTCATCACCTCCGAAACCGCCAGGTTTGAGCTCGGCACGAAGCGCAAATCGCGGTTGGTGAGGATGCCCACCAGCCTTCCATCGGCGGAAGTAACCGGCACGCCAGAAATCTTGTAGTGCCGCATGATCTCCTGGGCCTCGGAGATCAGGCTGTCGGGCCGCACCGTGACCGGGTCCACAATCATGCCGCTCTCGGAGCGCTTCACCTTGTCGACTTCGGTGGCTTGGCGCTCGATGCTCATGGTGCGGTGCACGATCCCGATGCCGCCCTGTTGCGCGAGCGCGATGGCGAGGCGCGATTCCGTGACCGTGTCCATGGCCGCGCTCACGATCGGGATGTTGAGGGGGATGTTGCGGGTGAAGCGCGTGCGGCTGTCGGCCTCGATCGGCAGCACGGCAGAGCGCGCCGGCTGCAGAAGCACGTCGTCGAAAGTAAGCCCCTCAGGGATAGGACCGTCGAGCATGACACCTCGTGGGATGTTGGGAGTGTGTGACCAGCCTCTAATGTTCGATTCTATGGTCCACATCGCCTTGCGTCAAGCGCCGCGACTTCGGACAACATCGTCGGACAACATCGTCCGGAAGCGGACATCCGTCAAACTGCCTGGAGTCCGGTGGACCCGTGCGCATAGTAATTGCAGCACTTGACGCTCGGCGGGCTTTGGAAAGCCAGTTGCTCGCCCGGTTTCTTGTATGACTCGAGGGCTCCGATGAAAAGCCTGCTCCAGGACCTGCGATTCAGCGTGCGAATGCTCGGCAAGGCGCCGGGATTCGCGGCGCTCGCCGTTGCGGCCCTGGCGCTTGGCATCGGCCCGAATACCGCCATCTTCAGCCTCGTAAACGCCGTGCTGCTGCGGCCGCTTCCGGGCGTGCGCGAGCCCGGCCGCCTCGTCTCGCTGTACCGGATGCAGAAGAACGACCCGTACGACGTGATGGGTTATCCGGACTATGCCGATTACCGCGATCGCGGCCGGTCCTTTTCGGGCCTGGCGGCGCATTCCGCCACGGCGCTCAGCCTCGGTGGCGGTGCGCCCGAACGGCTGATCGGCGACGTGGTGACGGGCAACTATTTTCCGGTGCTGGGTGTGACGGCGGCGCGCGGCCGCCTGATCGGCCCCGAAGACGACGCTCCGCCGGGCGCGCATCCGGTGGCGGTGCTGAGCTATGCCGTCTGGCAGCGGCACTTCGGCGCCGACCCTGCCGCGGTGGGCGGCAAACTGGTGCTGAACGGCTACCCGTTCACCGTCGTCGGCATCGCCCCGGAGCGGTTCGCCGGTACGACGGCCGGCCAGCCCTACGATGTCTGGGTGCCGATGAGCATGCTGGACCAGGCCATGCCCCGGTCGGCCGGTCATCGCTTCCTCGAGGAGCGCGCCTGGGGTTGGCTGAGCGTTTTCGGACGGCTCAAGCCGGGCGTTTCCTTTGAGCAGGCTGAAACCGAGACCAAGGGCATTGCGCGGCAACTGGAACTGGCCTATCCGGGCACGAACGCCGGCCGGACGATTGCCGTGGTGCGCGGGGTCGGCCTCGATCCGGACGATCGGGCCAGTCTCAGCGGTTTGCTCGGACTCTTGTTTGCCGGTGTCGGGCTGCTGCTGCTGATCGCCTGCGCCAACGTGGCGGGATTGCTGCTGGTGCGGGCTGGCGGGCGGCAGCGCGAAATCGCCGTTCGCCTGGCGCTCGGCGCGAGCCGGGGCCGCGTGATGCGGCAATTGCTGGTGGAAGGGCTGCTGCTTGCCCTGGCCGGCGGAGGGGTGGGGCTGGTGCTCGCTCCCTGGGCAGTGCGCCTCGCGATCGCATGGACCGGGACTACGTCCATCGTGCGCGACGCCGACGTGAGCGCGGACGCGCGCGTCCTCGGCTTCGCCCTGGCGGCATCCGTGATCACCGGGCTCGCTTTCTCCCTGGTTCCGGCCCTGCGCTCGACGAAGCCCGATCTCGTGAGCTCGCTCAAACAGGGAACTCCCGGTGGAGGCTGGAGACAATCGCCGCTGCAGCGCGTGCTCGCTGCGGGACAGGTCGCGCTCTCTTTTGTCTTGCTGATGGGAGCCGGGCTGCTGTTTCGGAGCATGCGGAAGATCTTGAATGCGGACCCGGGCTTCGAGACCCGCAACGTGCTGCTGGCCTCCGTCGATCTCGGCCTTGAAGGGTATTCGCCGGCGCGCGGGCTCGAGTTCTACCGGCAGGTTTTGCAGCGCCTGCAGGGCGCGCCGGGAGTGATCGCGGCGGGGGCCTCGACCTCGGCGCCGCCCGATGAGTGGCCCGGGGCGGTATCCATTTTTTACCCCGGACAGGAGCCCGCTCAGGACGTTTTGAGGGGCCACGAGTTTCAACTCGGCCTCCGGGTGAACATCGACACCGTGACGCCGGGTTACTTCCGGTCGCTCGGCGTCCCTTTGCTTGAGGGCCGCGACTTCACCGCCCATGACGGCGAAACCGGGCCTGCCCGGGACGGAGACGGCAATTTTCTGGATGAACCGATGGCCACGAACCGGATCGACCAGGCGCCCGGCGTGGTGATCGTGAATCACAAGCTCGCCGAGCGCCTGTGGCCCGCCCAGAATCCCGTCGGCAAGCGAATCGCATGGCCTACGCTCGTAGGCCCCGGCCGGCCGCCGCTCGAAGTGGTGGGAGTGGCGGCGGACTCGAGGTTTCTCTCCCTCGTCCGGGACGCGCCGCTGCTGATGTACCTTCCGCTGGCCCAGAACTACTCCGGCCGGATGACGATCATCGTCCGCACGGCTTCCGCGCCCGCCGATATTGCGGCCCTGGTGCGCCGCGAAATCAGCGCCGTGGATGCGCACCTGCCGGTTTACGGCGTCAGGACGATGCCGGAGCATCTGGCCTTGACGCTCTGGCAGCAGCGCATGGCGGCGAGCCTGGTCAGCGCCTTCGGGCTGCTGGCGCTGGCTTTGTCGGCCCTCGGGCTTTACGGCGTGGTGGCCCACACGGTGGCGCGACGCACCCGCGAAATCGGAGTTCGCATGGCGCTGGGCGCTCATCGCGACCACATCCTGCGTCTGGTTTTGGGGCAGGGCATGACCGTCGCGCTCGCAGGGCTCGCGGTGGGATGGTTGAGTGGCCTCCTCTTGAGACGCGCGGTCTCTGGCATGCTGTTCGGCGTGAGCGCCGTCGATCCCTGGACGCTCGCGTTCTGCTCCCTGGTACTCGTCGTGGTCACGCTCGCGGCCTGCTACCTTCCCGCACGCCGCGCCAGCCGAGTGGACCCCATAGTCGCGTTGCGGTATGAATGACGTTCGAAGCGCCGCCCGTGGCTGCTCGATGCGGATGTTGAAGTAACCCCAACATCCCAAAGAGGTTATCCGACTTTTTCCTTACCAACCTTATTCTGACCGAGCATGGGTTCGGATGGCTTCGGTCGGCTTCGTTTTTTGCCTCTTTTCGAATATTTTGTTGATTACAAAGAACTTCTTGGCTTCGCTTCCTGTATTTTCGATGGGGGTGGGGGTCCCCCAACCCGGGGGGCCGCGAGATAAGGACTCTGTCCGTTGTCGACGGGCCCGACCCGCCCCGCTGTGCACGGCCTTCGTGACTGCGTGTCACTTGCGCTACCTCGCGACCGGACCCTGAAACCCGGTCCCCAGAAGGTCGCACGTTTGAGCGGGATCGTGGGTACGGCGGAGACGGGCGAGAAGTGTTTACTTTGCTCAATGATTCCAGCGGGTTTGCCTGTGGAAAAGCGGCTTGGCTGACGCATTCGGGCTAAAGCGTACCCGTATGGTTGCCACGGGAAACTAGCCCCCCGCCGCCGCGCCCGAGTCGCTGGCTGAAAACAGGGCTTGAATCCTTGAGTCGTCGAGATCTCAGCCAACTCGCCGGAACAACGTCTACGCCGGCCGGCGCTTCCTCATAGGAGACTGGGTAGGTCTGACAGAACCCCCGGGCAGACGCTGTAATGGCACTTCAGAAAATAGTTCGGGAATGCCGGGCAGGGCGCCCACCCATCGCCCGCGTGAGCAGCCTGCAGTTGATTGAGGCACGCAACGCAAGCGTTCGGGTCGGTACCTTTGGCCACCAGGAAATAAAGACCAAACTGTCCGGGTAAAACCGCAACCTTGGTCCGGGTGAAAAGTTGACTCACACATTGACAATAATTTTGGTCCCCCATCACAGCCTCCTTGAGAGATAGCGTTACCGTACATGAACAGTCCCCAGTGTTTGCCAGCGCTGGCGTGTTCAGTTGGACGTAATCGGCCTGCGCCCTTTCGCCGTTCGCCTCGAAAGGTGGAACGTAGGCCGGAGTTTTCTGAGCAATTCCGGACAGATGCTATAGTGACATTTTGAAATATAGTATGGGTGTGCGATTTCGAAGTAACCATCACCCTTGTGAGCTGCCTTCAGTTGGTCGAGGCAGGCAATGCAATCGTCGCGGTTGTCCCCATCGGTGGCAGTAAGCAGGTAAAGACCAAACTGGCCGGGCAAATCGACAATCTTGGTCCGTGAGAAGAGCTGACCCGCACACGGATACAGACAGGGTTTCATTAAAGCCTCCTCTTCAGAGATAGAATTACCACGCATCACCAGTTAACGATATCTGCAAGCGCCCTGTTCAATCGAGGTCGTGGGTCCGCCCTTCTCGTCGTTCAAGCGAAAGGGGGGAACCTATCTCGACGGACTCCGCGCTTTCTTCACAGGAGAGCGGGTAGCTTTCCTAGTAATTCGAAACAGATGGTATAGTGACACTTCATATAATAGTTCGGGTGTGCCGGCCATGCTGCCCAATCATTGCCCGCATGAGCACCCTTCACTTGGTTGAGGCACGCAATGCAAGGGCCCGGGTCTGCACCCTTAGCGACCAACGCGTAAATGCCGTATTCTCCTGCCTGTCCAAGCTTCCTCCCGTCAAAAAGCTGACCCACACACTGACAATAGTTTGCGTCACTCATTGCAGCCTCCTCTTCAAAGATAGGGTTACTGGGTCAACAAAGTCTTCAAATCGCCCCGTTCAGTTGACGTGCAGCCGACGCTTCTCCGCCTGCGCCTCCCGAAGCACTGGCAGGTCCGGGTCGGCGTCCGCCCACAAATGAAGAAACTCGTCATAGTGGCTGGCCGCCTGCGAGGGCTGACCACTCTCGGCATAAAGTCTTCCCAGGTACAATTGGGTCAAAACCAGATCGGCCGCATAATCGTCCCGCAAGATTTCGCCTCGGAACTGCAGATACCGCTCGTAGGCGCCGATGGCGCTCTTCCAATCACGCTCGGCAGTATACGCTCTGCCCAGTGAGAGATAGGGTTCGAAGCTGGGGTAGAAAACAGATGCGCGTTTCTCGTCTTCGATAGCCGCCTCAATGCGGCCCTCGTTTAGCTCGAGATTACCTTGAAGATTGAAAAAGTGTAGTTGGGCGAAAGCAGCACTCTCTTGCGCGCGCTGTTTGTCGAGTATTGCGAGCAACTCTCGCGCCCTCTTTAGGTCACCCAGCGCCAGGGCCAGTGAACCCACTCTCTGCAGATCGACCGGATCGGGGCTGTCACCGCCCGTAACCAGCAGGTCAAACTTCGCTGCTTCTTCTTTCGCCGCCGCCAACTGGCCCTGCAAAACGAGGTCGTGCGCGAGCAAAAACGGATATAGAGGAGCCCAGTCTTCACTTTTCTGTTGCCTGTTCAGAACCAGCCCGGTGCGAAGCTCGGCGTCTGCCTCGCGTATGCGACCCTGGTAGATGAGAAGATGGGCGGTGTACAATTCAGCCAGGTTCTGCCCGTAGGTGGTACCGCCCCGCCTCAGGATTTCGAACTGCTGCCGTGCGGCGCCGAGATCGTCCTCTCCCCAGTACGCCAAGCCGGCCGCGAAGTGAAGGTCTGGGCTGTCCGCATTGCTGGAGCGAGCCTCGGCAGCCACGGCGAGAGCGTCAGCGAAGCGGTTTGTGCGATCGAGGAGGTCCATAAGCATCTTATAGTCCAGCGGGCTATGAGTAAGCCCGGCGGCCCGCCGCTGGGCTCCCACCGCTTCGTCGCTCTTATCTACCCAGTAGTCTGTGGCCGCCAATCCCCGTAAGGCGTCAAGGTCATTTGGATACAGGCTTAAGACCAGACGATAGCGCTCCGCGGCGCGTTCATCGAGGGCCTGAGAGCGGTAGTCCATGGCTTCAATGAGGTAACGTTCCCGTTCCGTTACATGGCCCGAATACTGGACAGCGTGCCGCACGTGTTCGTCGGCACTGTCACTGTGCCCGAGTTGCTGATAGGTTTTCGCCAGCAAAAGGTGAAGCATGGGGAAGTCCGGGTCAAACCTTAAGGCGCTTTGGGCCATGTTCAGCGCGCCATTCCAGTCTTGCTTTGCATAGAAGTTCTGGGCCAGAAGGTAGCGCCTCCGAGCCTCCGGCGAGGATGTCGTCAGGTCGGTCGCCGGCAGCGCCCCCTTGGAGTGGACGATCTTCCCAGCCATTGTCCTCACGATGGGGATGCGTGAAAGGATCGCAAAAAGGGCCACAACGGCGACCAGCGACCAACTTGCAACCGCTAGCTTGCTGCCAGGGCGGCGAACAGGACCTTCCCCAACTCCTCCGCCCAACGCCTCGACCAGCTTTGTCGCACTCGGAAATCGCGCGTCCGACTTCGTTTCCAGACATCGCAGAATAATGGATTCGAGGTTGGGATCGAGGCCCGGAACCATGCTGCGGGGCGGCGGCGGAGGTTCTTTAAGTCGCTTGTACGCGGCGGCAAGGGGCGTTGGTCCTGAAAACGGCTGCCGCCCTGTAACCATTTCGTAGATCACCAGGCCGAGGGCGTAGACGTCAGTGGCCGGCGTGGCTGTGCAGCCTTCCAATTGCTCCGGCGCCATATAGGGAAGCGTTCCAACAATCCGCCCGTTGCCGGTTAAGGACTCCTGAATGCTTTCGCGGGTGACCCTCCGGCGCACGGCCCGCGCCAGGCCAAAGTCTGTGATGACGGCCCGCACGGCGCCGCCGGTGACCGGCTTTCCCTGAAGGGCCTCGGCCTCATCCACAGATTGCGTCGACCGTTGGGAATCGACGCCGGCCGGCGTTTCGCTTACCAGCATCACGTTGCCGGGCTTGAAGTCGCAGTGCACCACACCCGCCTCGTGGGCCGCGGCCAACCCCTCGGCCATCTGCCGGACGAGCGGCAGGGCTTCTTCGGCACTCATTCGTCCGATTCGATTGAGACGCCGGGCCAGAGTTTCACCTTCCAGCAGCTCCATGGTGATGAATGTAATGTCCGGGCTCACGCCGCCCGGGGGCCGCCCACGTTCCAGGTGGTACGTACGGCAGACGCTGCGGTGGGTGATGCGGCGCGCCAGTTTGAGTTCATCTCTGAAACGCGCCAACGTCACCGGGTTCGCGGAGATCTCTTGCCGGATGGTTTTGAGCGCGACACGCGTGCGAAGTTCGACGTCCTTGGCCTCATAAACCTCGCCCATGCCGCCGCGTCCGATGAAGCGGAGGATCTCGTAGCGTTCGGAAATAACCTGCCCCGCGGCGAATGTGGTTGGCGAGGTCTCGGAGTTGGTCATGTCGTCCGGCCGGGGAGCGCTCTTCATGAATCCGCCGGCATTTCGGTGCGCCGACAACAGGCGCTCCACTTCGGCACGCAGGCTGTCATCGCTGCCGCAAGCCGCGGCGAGAAACGAGTGGCACTCTTCCGGCTCGAGCTCGCGCGCCGCATCGAAAATCTCCTTGATGTGTTCCCAGCGCTCCGGATCCATTGGGTGTTTTCCCGCCGCCCGTGCGGGCAATCGGCACGCCTACGCCGGGCCAGGCTGCCCGTCGCGGGCTCTCAGGGGGTTTGGGATTCACGGACCTCCTGGTACAGCCAGGCCCGCGCCACGCTCCATTCCCGTTTCACCGTGCGCGCCGATATCCCGAGCACTTCGGCCGTCTCTTCGACGCTGAGACCGCCAAAGAAGCGAAGTTCGACGATGCGACCCTGTCGAGGGTCGAGTTTTGCCAGCCTCGCGAGCGCCTCGTCCAAAGACAGCATGTCGCCCGATTTCGCCTCGGAAAGGATGAGGTTCTCTTCCAGAAAAACCTTGGGAGCGTCTCCGCCGCGCTTTGCGGCATTGTGCGCGCGGGCGTGATCCACCAGAATGCGCCGCATCAACTGCGCCGCGACCGCGAAGAAGTGGGCCCGGCTCTGCCAATCGACCGGGTGCTCTTCCATCAGCCGCAGGTAGACCTCGTGGACCAGCGCCGTGGCTTGCAGGGTGTGGTCGGGCCTTTCCCGCCGCATGTAGCCTCGCGCCAGCCGGCGCAGTTCCCCATAGATGAGCGGGACCAGCTCGGATTCGGCCTGGCGGTCTCCAGCCTTCAGCTTGGTGAGCAGCCCGGTGATCTCCCCCGAAGACGGCAATCTTCCCCCCGTTCGACCCCGAGACATTGATCCGTTATATATCACAAACAAAAGCGTTCTGCGAGGTCCACCACTAGATCGCACACCGGGCTGTTTTTCCTTGGCCTCTCGCGACCGGAAATTCCGCTAGATCGGGTGACGGCAGCCTGGTGGCCGCCGGGAAGACAAACTCTCAGTCAGACTACAAGGAGGTGTCATGATCAGGAAGATGCTTGTGGCTTTGGTAATCGGCAGTTGTTTGGCTCTGGCCGGCCTGGCTCCGGCCTGGGCTCAGGATCAGGGATCGGTGAAGGCCACGATTCCCTTCGCATTCAACGTGGGCGCTAAGGTTCTTCCCGCCGGAAGCTATGAAATCCGGCGGTTGACCGCAGGCAGCGTAGGGATTAACAACGAACGCACGGGAGACTGTGCGGTGGCACTCGTGATGAACCGCGAGCCCCAAAAGCCATCGGGAGATGCGGAGCTCGTGTTCAACCAGTATGGAGAGAGCTACTTCCTGTCCGAAGTCCGGACCTGGAACACGGAGCGCGACCTTCCGATGTCGAAGCTCGAACGGCGCGCGGCCTCGGAGGCGGCCGAATCCGCCAGCAATCCGGCATCGCGAGAGGTGTACGTCGCTGCCCTCGTGCAGTAGCGTCCTCAAAGCGACTGCGGCGCTCGTATCCGCCAGCAGCCCGAGGAGGGGGACCTCGGACTGCCGGCGGCTTCCGCTTCGTACCCGCCAAAAATCCCCGCCCCGCATCCTTCGGCGCTCACAACTTCGCCAGCACAGTCCTCTTGATGGCTCGAATTCCGGCTTCGTTACGCTTGTAGAACGTCCACTTCTTGATTCGCCTGCCGCGGATCAATCCCGCCTGCGACAGGATTCTCAGATGTTCGCTGGCGGTAGGCTGGCTCACGCCCAGTTTCTCCGCAATCCGCACCGCGCAAACGCCGTCGCGCACCAGGTCGCCGTCGACCTGGGGAGGGAAATGCTCTCGCGGGTGCTTGAGCCAGTCCAGAATCTGCAAGCGGCGGCGATTGGCGAGGGCGCCCAGGATGGCTTCAGGTTTCATATCGACAATTAGCCAAGTGACGAATTATAATCCTCCTGACAGGCGCTTGCAATGCGCTCGGTGGCCGTGGACTTCAGCCGCGCGGCATGAACTTGGGGAGGTGCGATGTCCATTTACGACAAATTGAAGGAACTGAAGATCACGCTGCCGCAGCCTGCAACGCCCGCCGCCTCCTATGTACCGTTTGTGCGCGCCGGGAATCTGGTCTTCGTCTCGGGCCATATCGCCAAGCGGGACGGCAAGCCCTGGGTCGGCCAGCTCGGCGCGGGCATAACCACCGAGGAAGGGAAGCGGGCCGCGCGCTCCATTGCCATTGACCTGATGGGGACGCTGCAGGCGGCAGTGAGCGATCTGAACCAGGTGCGGCGGATCGTCAAGCTGATGGTGCTGGTGAATAGCGCCCCGACCTTCATCGAGCAGCATCTGGTGGCGAACGGCGCTTCCGATCTGTTCGGCGAGGTCTTCGGAACCCCCGGAACTCATGCGCGCAGCGCCTTTGGCGCCGTCCAGATCCCGCTCGGCGCCTGCGTTGAAATCGAGTTGATCGCGGAGGTGGCATGAGCGGTCACCGCTATCGTGTGGTCGATGTTTTCACTTCCCGGCCGCTCGAAGGCAACCCTCTGGCCGTATTTCCCGACGGCGCGGCGTTCGATGATGCGGCCATGCAGAGCATCGCGCGGGAGCTGAACCTGTCGGAGACGGTGTTCGTGCTGCCGGCAACGCGCCCCGACTGTGACGTTCGCGTGCGCATCTTCACACCCAGATTCGAAATGGCCTTTGCCGGACACCCCACGGTCGGCGCCGCCTTCGTCCTGCTGGACGAGGGCATCGTGCCGGGGAATAGCACCCGTTTCACGCTGGAAGAGAAGATCGGTCCGGTGCCGATTCGAGTGGAAGCCGGCGCGCGGCCCATGATCTGGCTGCGCACGCCGCCGATCCGTCCGGGGCCGGCGTTCGACGGCGCGGCATGCGCTCGGGTGGTCGGTCTCGGTCCCGAGGACTTGCTCGACGTCACGCCGCAGATCTTCAGCGCCGGCAATCCCAATGTGTTTATCGCAGTCCGCGACAAAGCCGCCGTCGATCGCGCCACCGTTCCCGACTTGCGCGAGTTGACGGCGCTCAAAGCCGGATTCCAGGAATCGCTGTGCGTCTTCGTGTTCACGCCCACGCCCGAAGGCGCGTACTCCCGCATGTTCGCGCCGGAGCACGGCGTCTTCGAAGATCCGGCCACCGGGAGCGCAACCGGCCCGCTGGCGGCGTTCATGATACAGCACGGGCTTGTGCCGGGCGCGGCCGGCACGCGCTTCGTCAGCGAGCAGGGAACGAAGATGGGCCGCCGCAGCCTTCTGCACGTCGAGGTTGCAGGGGACCACGGGGCTGACGGCATCGATGTCGGCGGCAACGTGACGCCGGTCATCGAAGGGACTTTGCGGATCTGAGTTTCGGATTTGTCGTTTGTAGTTGTAGGAACGGATTTCAAACCCGTCCCTGCCAATGTCCCCTGAGGAGCGAACATGGTTCGAGTTTCGGCGGCGCCGGTGATCGCGACTTGTATGGCATTGATGGCCCTTCCGGGGCCCATGGTGGCGCAGACAAGCGATCGTTTCAAAGTCGGCGTGCAGAATCGCACCTTTACGGTCGACAAGCCTTACAACTGGCGCGGTGCGGCAACCCACGGCCTTATCAGCACCATCTGGTATCCCGCAGAGGCTGCCGCGGTGGAGCGGCCGCAATGGATCGGATCGCCCGCGAACCCCTTGTTTGCGGCTGGAAACGCAGCGTCCGATGCCCGCCTCGCTTCGTCGCCGGCTCAGTTTCCCCTGATTGTGCTCTCGCACGGCACCGGAGGCTCGGCTTTGATGATGGCATGGATGGGCACGGTGCTCGCCGCGCACGGCTACATCGCGGTTGCCGTCAATCATCCCGGCAACAACGCCGCGGACGGTTACACGGCGCAGGGATTCTCCACCTGGTGGGAACGCGCGCGCGATTTGAGCGTGGTGATCGACCACATGCTCACGGAACCCGCGTTCGGAAGCCGCATTGACTCCCGGCGAATCGGCGCGGCCGGATTCTCACTCGGGGGCTATACGATGATCGAAATCGCGGGAGGCGTGACCGATCCGGCTGCCCTGCGGGCTTTCTGTAGTTCGCCCCGCGCCGACGGCATCTGCAAAAGTCCCCCGGAATTTCCCGACTTGTCCGAGCAGATTGACCGGCTGACGCGGACCGATCCTGAGTTCCAGGCTGCTTTGAGCCATGCGAGCGACTCCTATCGCGATCCTCGCATTCGCGCGGTTTTTGCCATCGCTCCGGCGCTTGGTCCCGCCTTCACACCGGCTAGCCTCGAGGCGATCGCGATTCCGGTTGAAATCGTCGCCGGCGATCGCGACGACATTGTCCCGATCGCGTCGAGCGCCCAGTATTTCGCCGCCCACATCCCGGGCTCGAAGCTCATCATCCTCCCGGGAGGCGTGGGCCACTACGTCTTCCTCGATTCCTGCACGGATGCGGGCCGCAAGGCGCAGGCTCTGATCTGCACGGACGCCCAGGGCGTGGACCGCGATGCCGTCCACGCCAAGACGGACGATCTCGCGCTCAGCTTTTTCGCCGCCAACCTGAAGTGAGCTGTGTCGCGTCGTTAGAAACCTGTAGCGCGCCGGTGTCCTCGCCGGCGTTCGTCGGCTGGGGACAGCGCCGCTACATCAAGAGCGATTGACCGAACCTCACGCCGACGCGAAACCTGCCGACACTCTGCGGTGCGGTACAGCAAATGCCCGCCGGTTCGTAGTCTATGCTTATGTTTCGGCCGCCCTGTCCGTGCATAGCCCCGCCTGTGGGTACCGCCACGCATTGTCATTGCACGTGAGGGCTGTGCTGAAGTTCGTCGGCTCGCGTGTGGCCCAGGAGATGCCGCAGAAGAATGAGAATTAGTCCGATGATTCCGAGCAGGATGACGCCCCACCAGAACTGGACGCGAAAGTCCGTGATCCGCGCGCCCGGCAGGGACTGAGCGAGATCGAGGAAAGTGCGAAGCTCGCTCGTCTGGCTGTCGTCGCCTTTCAGGAGGGCGCGCTGGAAAATGTACCAGTAGGGACGATAGGTCAGGTAGACCGTAGCGGAGGAAAGGAACAACCCGGTCGCGCTGATCGCAGCAACGAGCGTGGCGGCGGATCTGGCCGGCCGGGCGCCGGCCCGCATACCGCGTCGACTGGCGGCTATCAGAATGGATGCGGCGATAACCAGAAGGCCCGAGAAGATGATAATCAGGAGACCCGAAATCTCCAAAGCCAGAGCGTTGCGGCCCAAGATTCGGTTGCGGAGGATCCCTTCGTCATAAGCACGTTGCCTCCCCGCCCCAGTGGGCTCGAACTTCGCCGCCAGATAGCTGAAGTGCGCGGCCTCGCCGGCATTCCCTTCCTTCGAGACGAGCGCCTGGAGTTGCCTGTAGGACATCACCTGAAGGTGAAGGCCGAGGCGTTCAGAGACCGTGTGCGTCTGAGAATCGAGAACCTGCCCGAAGCGCGCCACCCTCCAATACTCTTCTGCGGCAGTCTTGCGATCGCCTCGGGCTTCGACTTTCCGCCCCGATTGGAGCACGGAGGCGGCGAACTGCTCAGCGTCGGAGCCGGAATAGGTGGGCAAGTCAGCGTCCTCCGCGGAGAGCGCGGCGTAGGGATCATTGAAGCCGTACCTGCGCACCACCTTGCCGTCGAGTGCTCTCAGGCGATCCAGATAGTCGTCGAAATTCGGAGCCGCGAACGCCGCCGCCATGGCGCTCTGCCACGCGGGGTCAGCGTCCGCCCTCCGCCATTCCGCTCGCGGCAGGCCGGCAGCTTTATTGCCACGATCGATGTCAATGGACTCCGCGGTGATCAGGTACGGGAGCGCGTTCTGCGGATCCCACTGTTCGAGCCTCGGGATCCACTGCTGGATCTCGGCAAGATCCGGGTGTCGCAGGGCCACAATGGCGTAGAGCCAAAGCAGGCGCGGGTCGAGGCGGACGGCCTCGTCTGCCAGCCGTGCGCTCTCGCGGGCATCGACGAGCCGGGCCGCTGCGAAGACCAGGCCTTCGGGATCGTGCTGTGCCTCCGCGCGTGTCGAGAGTGCGCGAAGCCCCCCCTGGCGATTCCATGCCGATGGCGGCAACGGCGTCACCTGGAACGGCTGGTTCCATACCGTGAGAGAGACTCGCAGTCCCTGCCGGAAGGGCGGGGCAGCGAAGAAGACCAGCGTCGCGAGCAAGAAAACGCTGCCGACGACGAGTGCCACCTTGCGCACGTTCCTGGCGAAGAGTCCTCTGCCGAGCGGCAATCCTCGGTCTCCGGGCATGAGCAGCGCGGCGAGAGCGTGTTTCATCAGAACACCCGCACCGCCGAGGGCCCACATCAAAGCGGTCCAAGGGCTCTCCACATGGTTGAGCTCGCCTCGCATCGCCTGGCCCCACTCGCGCGTGTCTTGCGGGGCGAGGCGAATCGCGCATTCGAGGACCAGGGCGGCGCTTTGACGAAGAGACGCTTCGAGCGTCATGCTTTCCCCTCGTTCGGGGTCGCCTGCTGCGCCGTCCAATCGGGGCGCGGCAAGGCCAGCTTCGCACGCGCAAACTCCAGGCCATCCGGCGTCAACCGATACGTATGTCGCGGCGGAACGCCCTTTTCCGTCGTTACCCAGCGAGCTTCCAACAGCCTGTGCTTTTCAAGGCGCATGAGGATCGGATAGAGCGTTCCGGAGCTTAGCCCGGTTTCACGGCTCAAAGAGTAGCCGTATTGCCAGTCGGTCGGCCGCTCGAGGAATCGTTCGAGTACGCGGCGAGTCTCGGGAGATAGGCGAGGTGTCTCCATGGCATAAGTCTACATATGTTGATTTAACTCGTCAAGCCCTTCACCTCAGGGATTTTTGGGGAGGGGATTACCTCGCGAGCGAGCGCTGTATCGAGTTCGGTTCGGTTGGCTTCGCCTCGTCCCAGTTTTCTCATCTTTTTGTTGATTACAAGCAACTTAATTGGGTTCGCTTCATTCACTTTTTAGGGGGGGAGGGGTGGAGGAAAGGCCGCTGCCCCAGTTTTCTCACCCCGAGGATGGCCTGGAAGGACGGAGTGCCGGCGCTCGGAAACACCCGCCGCCCGACGACATCGCGGCGTGCTAGAATCCTCGCTGCAAACGGGGCAGACGGGGCCTTATCGGACGATGCTCACTCGGATTTCGGTTGGCCTGCTGGCGTGCGCTTTGGGCTCGGTTGCGCCACTGGGCGCCCAAGATCAGCCGGCCAGTGCTCCCGCCCCGGCGCCGATCGCAACGGATCGGCCGTCGGTCACCGACTCAAGCATTGTGGTCCCGGTCGGGAGCATCCAGGCGGAAAACGGCTTCCTTGACAACAGCATGAAGGGGTTGCGCACACTGGACGGCCCCGAGACCCTCATTCGTTTCGGCCTCTATTCAAAGACCGAACTGCGTTTCGATGTTCCGGACTACTATTACGGCGAGAGCGTCGGCCTGAACGCGGGTCCCGCGCCCGGATCGGGCCTGGGCGACCTGTCCGTCGGAGTGAAGCAGCAACTTGGCCCCGCGCACGGATTTGACGTCTCCGTGGTCGCGTTCGTCAGCATCCCAACCGGAGCCCAGGTCATTTCCAGCCATGGATACGACCCTGGCCTGCAGGTGCCGTGGTCGCGCGCGCTATCTTCGAAGTGGACGCTGGGCGGAATGCTGTCGTTGTACTGGCCCACCCATGGCGGCAGGCATAATCTGATCGGCGAGCCCGCCATCGTGATCGACCGGCAATTGACGGGACCCTGGAGCGCCTTTGTTGAGTACGCGGGTGACTTTCCCCAGCGCGGCGGCCCACGGGATCTGCTGCACGTGGGAACAGTCGTTACGATTAAGCAGCGGCAGCAACTTGACTTCCACGCGGGGATCGGTTCAACGGCGGCTACAACCTTCCACTTCTTCGGTTTCGGCTATTCATTCCGGATTCAGGCCATTCGACGCCAGTAAAACGGACAAGTTACGCGGCGGCCGCACCGAGAATCTGCGGGACAAACGACGACGACGGATCCTGATGAGTGACGAGGAAAACGAGACAGATGTACACGAACGTGCCCATGAACAGGCCGATCGTGACCTGGGTGACCCAATCTTGCAGGAAGCGGTAGAGCAGGCGAGGGCCGAACAGCGTCGAGACCATCGACAGCACGGGCAATGCGACCGAGAAAATCAGGGCCAGCACGGTCGCGACCGCGCCCATCATGGCCGATAGGATCGTGCGCGCGTCGTCGATGCTGCCCATCGTCAACCATGCCGGGATGTGGATGACGTCATATTTGTCGAGGACGTCGGAATCAGGGTGATCCCGAACAGCAAGACGGAGCCGAGCGAAAGTTGCAGCGGGATCCGCCACAGGTTAATGTCGCGTTGCGAACGGAGCTTGGTAGGACGCGGGGCGAGCATCCGATGTGTATTTCAAACGCTCTTATCTTCCGAAAAGCGAATGCTATAGGACGCGATCAAGAGGCAGGCAGGAACATAGCCCAGAAGCGCGGCCGTGATCAGCGCATTGTGCGGAAGTGTTCCCTCGACCGATCCTTAGAAACCTGCGGTCTTCCTTCAAGAAGACATCGACTGACATCGACCACTGATTATCAGGGATTCGCGGCTTGCCGCCCTGCTGTGGGGAAGCCTCCGGCTTTCCGGCAGGCCGACAAGCTTCTTTTCTAAAGCGCTGCTGCACGGAAAGGCTTAGCCCTTCCGCACAGCGGCGGCAGAGCCGCCACGAGTCAGGCGGGTTACTTCGACCAGCTATTGACCAGGTTCGTGATGTTCACGCTGCCGAGTCCCGTCGCAAAATCCCAGCCGCCTTGCGAGGGGTAAGCCACGTTCAAGAACGTTGAGGAAGTGGAAAGCACGCCATAAGTATCGCTCACAACCGTGAAGCAGTCGTTGTCGCCCTGGCAGGGAACGTCGTTGTCTCCTGAAGTGACGTCGTAGAAGACGCAGGCGGCGCCGATGGTGTTGCCGTCGGCGGTGTTGCAGGCCAGGAGATTGGCGGCGTTGGGGGATTGATTGGTGCCGTATTCGGCGGCCGCCAAAGGATAGAGAACGTAATTCGGATTGCCCTGGCGCGAGCCGGTTTTCTGATTGACCAGCGCCTGAACACCGGCGAAGGCCGGAGCCGAGAACGATGTGCCGCCGGCGCTGTTGTTGTAGGCGTCCGCGGGGTCTGAGTAATCGCACGGGGATCCGCCCTGGCTCGAGTCAGACATGCAATAGACGTAAGCGTGCGTGAACAGTCCGTCGCCGGCGAACAGGGAGACGTCCGGCAGGTCGCGAGTGCCGTCGTTGTTGTGGATTCCGTAGACGCGCGCCTGCCAGGCAGGCTTGGAGTAGACGATGCTCGGGCCGCCGCTGCCCCCGGCCACGAACAGATTCGGTTTCCCCGCCAGGCTGTTGCAGAAAGCGCCGCCGCTCGAATACCCCTCGAAAGCGGAGAAGATGCCGCTGGCGCAGGAGTCGTTATAAGTCATCTCCGGCACATAGGAGAGCACCGACTGGCCTCCGGCCGCGTTGGAGTTAAGCCAGTACTTGCCGGTGGTGCCATCGACATAGTCCTGGAAGTCGGTGCCGCCCACGGCCACGTCGTACGGGGTGGAGGCCGTGCCATCGACGGCCACACCATGTGTGGCGTAGTGAAGACCGGCGTCGCACTCGGCCGCGCCCTCATCGCCCGCGGCCACGAAGACGGACGTTCCTTCGGCCACGGCCTGCTGCCAGAGCTTTTCGTAGGCTGCATTACCGCCCTTGCCGTAAGCGGCCTCGCATCCGCCGTAGCTGTCGCTCATGATGGGCGGCGGCGTGGCGCTGTTCAAGAGATTGTGGCCGGCAATCAGATCGGCAAAGGTGGTGCGCGTGTCCCTGCAGGACGCGACCTCGATAGCGGCGTCAGGCGCCACGGCTCCGGCCCATTCGGCGTCGAGGGCCGCTTCGCTCTCGTCGAAGGTCGTTCCCGGATCGCCGCAGTTGTCCTCGCCGGTTTGGGGAGCGGGATGAATCTCGGTGAAGGTGCCGGCGTAGGACGCGAGACCAAAAGCCGACCGAAACGTTGTCCAGTCCGCGGGGTTGATGTCGGAGTCTTCGAGAACAACGATGGTCTGTCCGGCGCCGCGAATCGGGCTGGAAGAGTTCCAAAGTGGATTCAAATTGTATATCGTGGCGAAATCCAGTGGTGCGACTTCGTAAAATTCGAAGCCCTCATAGGGAAAGGAGAAATGGCGCCGCATGTGGGAGCGCGGCCGGAAGTCGTGCAGAGCGGCGAAGCCCGCCACAACCGGCTCGAGCGCCGCGGGAATCCGGGGATCGCTGGCGTTGGCAATGTGTTGCTCGCCGTGCACGTTGTAGTAGTGGATTTCGGTGTGGAAAGCCCGGCGCACCTCTCCGGCGGTCGCGGTTACGTCCATTACCATGCCGCTCCGGTAAACCAGATTCACCTGGAAGCCGTTTGATTTGAGCCAGGTGGAGATCACATTGATGTCCTCGGCGGCGGGACCGAATCTTTCGCCGAAGTCCCCGGCCGTGAGCCACCGATGAAACCTGGCGGAAGCGGGGTTGTGGAGTTCATCGATAAGCTGCACCAAGGCCTGCTCGCTCTCCGGGCTACGCTTGAGCTGAAGCAGCAGGTGGTCCAGCAGGAGGCCGTCCGGGACCGGCCCGCGATCGAACTCGGGGCGGGCCAGGGGGTGGGTATTGCCGGCCAGCGTGGCGAGGTGGCCTTCGTCCACCGGCCGCAGAATCCGGCGGACGGCCGTGCGCGAGCCCGCTGGGTTGCCGGGAGCCGACCAGGCTGCGGCGCTCGAAACGACGAGTAGCACCGCGAGAATCCACGCGCTGTACTTCATACGATACCCCCCCTGATTCGCGGGCGTGGCCACGGCTGCCGTGACGGCCAGCCTACCCCGTCAAGTGCGCGGGGCGCCGTCGCGCAACCAGCCGCTGCCCAACCTGCCGTGATTCGAGGCCACTGCGAATCGATAGGCCCAAATGTATTCGGAATCGCCGGGAGGGTCAACCACGTGTACAGGTGTCGGTAACATACAATGAGGCATTAGAGACGAGTATAAGCCGCCTCGCGTCTGTGCCGATTGATCCCGAACGCGGTCAAGGCCAGTCGCGTCTCCAATCCAAGCGAGGATCAATGCAGCTGGCGGGGGCGGAAAATGTTTGACGGCGCCGCCACAACAGTGCTCGACTTGTTCGTGATCCATGAGGCGTAACCTTCTCGTTTTCACGCTGGCGGTGGCCGGGGCTGCGGCGATCGCCACCCTTCTGAGCGATGCGCGGACGCCCGGCATTTCGCCCTCTGTCCTGCTCGTGTTGCGCTGGGCCGCGCTCACGGGCTTGGTCGGTTATGCGGTCGCGCGCCGGTCGCTGACGACCTGGATTCTGTTGGGACTGCTGGCGGGAGCTGAAATTGGTCATGACGCTCCGGCCACGGCGCTGCGCCTCCAAATCCTCGGCCAGATCTTCCTGCGACTAATCAAGACCATCGTGGCGCCGTTGCTGTTCGGGACCCTCGTCAGCGGCATCGCCGGTCACGCCGACCTGAAGAAGGTCGGCCGCCTCGGCATCAAGGCGCTGATTTTCTTCGAGGCCGTCACGACGCTGGCCTTGTTCATCGGACTCGCTGCCATCAACGTTACTCGCGCGGGTGAAGGCGTCTCGGCGCCTCCAGAGATTGGCTCCGTTGCGCCGGCCGTGGCGCGCCCCGGGGCCGCCGAGCTCATCTTGCGCATTTTCCCGGAGAATATCGCCAAGTCCGTGAGCGACGGCGAGCTGTTGCAAGTGGTGGTCTTCAGCCTGATTTTCGGCGTGGCGCTTGGCCTCGTGAAAATGGAGAAGCGCCGGCCCGTGCTGGCGTTCGCCGAGAGCCTCGCCGAGACCATGTTCAAATTTACCAACATCGTGATGCTCTTTGCGCCCTTCGGGGTGGCCGGCGCCATGGCCTACACGGTAGCCCACAACGGCCTCGGGATGCTGGGGCACCTGCTGACCCTGGTGGGCGCTCTCTACGCGGCCCTGGCGGTGTTCCTGCTCCTGGTGTTGCTCCCGGTGGCGCTCCTGGCCCGCGTTCCTCTGCGCCCGTTCCTGCGCGCCATGGCGGAGCCGGCCACCATCGCCTTTGCGACCTCCAGTTCCGAGGCCGCCTTGCCGCGCGCCATGGAGGAAACGGAGGCTTTGGGCGTCCCGCGTTCAGTGGTAGCGTTCATCATCCCCCTCGGGTACAGTTTCAACCTGACCGGCACCACCCTCTACCTGGCCCTGGCGGCCATCTTCGTGGCGCAGGCCGGCGGCCTTGAACTCGGCCTCGGCCGGCAGATGCTTATCATGCTGGCCCTGATGCTCGCCAGTAAGGGGGTGGCGGGCGTTTCCCGCGGGGCGATCGTGGTGCTGCTCGGCATGGCGCCTGCTCTCGGCCTGCCTGCGGCGCCCGTGTTCATGCTCTTGGGAATCGATCCGCTGATGGACATGGGGCGTACCGCCGTCAACGTGATCGGCAATTGCCTGGCGGCCGTGGTTATTGCGCGTTGGGAGCGCATCTCAATGGAACCGGTGGCCGGCGCCCTGGAGAATCACGCAGTTTGAGCGGCGGGCGGGTAGATGCCTGGTGTGCCATTTGCTATACTGGCCCAGCCTTTGTTTAGCGCGTTACATGAGAGTTTCCGCGCCCTTGCGCCAGCCCGAGCCGAGTGCCAGCCGGGAGGGCACAACGTGATTTCTTTGGGGGTCTAATGATCGAAAGTATTGACAAGGAAATGAGCATTTTCGAGTCGATGGGGGCGCGTTTTGACATCGCTGTCCAAAAACTGAAACTCGATCCAGGCTTGGAAAAATACCTGCGCACGCCGAACCGCGAGATCATCGTCCACATTCCGGTGACCATGGATGACGGGCGTCTGGAGGTGTTCGACGGCTTCCGGGTGCAGCACAGCATCGCCCGCGGACCCTGCAAAGGGGGCGTCCGCTACGGCCCTCTGGTCACCCTGGACGAGATTCGCGGCCTGGCTGCGGAAATGACTTGGAAGTGCGCTGTGGTGAACATCCCCTTCGGCGGCGCCAAGGGAGGCGTGGCTTGCGACCCCGCCCATCTGAGCAACGGCGAACTCGAGCGCATCACGCGACGCTATACCGCCGAGATTCTCGATTACATCGGACCCGAGCGCGACGTTCCCGCTCCGGACATGAACACCAACGAGCAGACCATGGCCTGGATCATGGATACGTATTCGATGCACGTCCGGCACACCACCACGGCCGTGGTCACCGGCAAACCCATTGACCTCGGCGGTTCCATGGGAAGGCGCGAGGCGACGGGCCGGGGCTGCATGATGACCTGCGATGAGGCCCTGAAGCGCTTCGGACGTGAGCGTGAGTCCACACGCGTGATCGTGCAGGGTTTCGGCAATGTGGGATCGCAGGCGGCCCGGCTGATGCACGAATCCGGCTACAAGATCCTGGGCGTGGCCGACATCGCCGGAGGCGTTTTCAACTCCCACGGACTCGACGTTCCCGCGCTGATCGATTACGTGGCGGAAAGCCACACCGTCCAGGGCTTCAGCGGCGGAGAATCCATCGGCAACGCCGAGATTCTGGAGCAGGACTGCGACGTGCTGCTGCCGGCCGCCACCGAAAGCGTGATCAACAGCAAGAATGCGGACCGCATCAAGGCCCGGATTCTGGTGGAAGGCGCCAACAGTCCCACCACTCCGCCCGCGGACGCGATCCTTTTTGACCGCGGGGTGTTTGTGATTCCGGACATTCTGGCCAATGCCGGAGGCGTCACCGTCTCCTACTTCGAGTGGGTTCAGGATCGCGAAGGCTACTTCTGGACCGAACAGGTCGTCAACGAACGGCTGCACGCCATCATGGTGGCCTCTTTTGACCAGGTTGTGGGATACGGCGAACGGTACAACGTGAACAACCGGATCGCGGCTTACATTCTGGCGATCGATCGTGTGTCGTTCACCCTCAAGCTGCGGGGAATTTATGCCTGACGAGTCTGGAAGCTGAGCGCTAAATCGTGAACCGACTACTGCCTTCATGACCCACACGGAAGACGAGCTGCGCCGTCAAATCGTCGAAATCGGACGCTGGGTTCACGGGCGCGGCTTCGTATCCGGTTACGACGGCAATATATCGACCCGGCTTGACAACCAACGCATTCTTTCGACGCCGACCACCATCTCGAAGGGCATGATGGCGGTTGACGATCTGGTGATCTGCGACTACGACGGCAAAAAGATCAGCGGCCAGCGCAACGTTACGAGCGAAATCGCCATGCACCTGCTGGTGTATAAACGCCGTCCGGACGTGCACGCCGTGGTCCACTGCCATCCGCCTACGGCCACAGGGTACGCCGCTGCCGGAATTCCGCTCAACAAGGCGCTGATCTCCGAGGTGGTCCTGAGTTTTGGCTGTATTCCGCTCGCGGCCTATGGCACGCCGGGCACGCCCGCGCTTAGCGACGCCTTGCTGCCGCTGGTAGGTTCCTATGACGCGATCCTGATGGCGAATCACGGCGTGGTGACCTACGCTCCGGATCTCATGCGCGCTTATTTCAAGATGGAAACGGTCGAGCATTTCGCGAAGGTCTCATTGGTCACGGAGCTTTTGGGCCGGCAGGTCTTGCTCTCCGATGCCGAAGTCGATAAACTGCTGACCGCGCGGGCCAGCTACTATGGTCCCGGAACGCCGGCCGTCAGTCGCAGCGTAAGCTGTCCGGTAACGGAGGGTGCGGGCGCAGCACCCGCCACTCCGGAGCCGGGAAATGAATCGCGGTTCTGGGTGTCCCGCGCAGAACTCGTGGCGATGGTCGCGGAGGCGGCGGAAGCGACGCGGAAGTAGGCGAATCGAAGGAGTCGAAAGGTAACGTCGAAACGAGATCGCGGCTCTTAACTGTCGACTGTCAGCTGTTAACTGCTTTTCGGAGGTTGTAATGGGCGAAGCTTTGGGGATGATTGAAACGCGCGGCCTGGTGGCGATGATCGAGGCCTCGGACGCCATGGTGAAGGCCGCCAAAGTCACGTTGGTGGGCTGGGAGAAGATCGGCTCCGGCTACGTCACCGCCCTCGTTCGGGGCGATGTGGCGGCCGTGAAAGCGGCCACCGACGCGGGCGCGGCCGCCGCCCGTCGTGTCGGCGAGTTGATCGCGGTGCACGTAATCCCGCGGCCGCATCCGAGCCTTGAGGACACGCTACCCATCGGAAAGTCGGGGGAATAGACCCGTCCGTTGTCAGTCGTCCGCTGTTCGTAGATCGTCCTTCCCAGCTAGTGGCGCCGACCGCGCCCTGCCTGATCTCTGAGAGCACGAGTACGAACAACGAACTACGATCCACGAACCGCCGATTTAGGAACGGACGACGGATAGTCCCATTATGCAGCTAGCCAAAGTTGTAGGAACGGTGGTCGCCACCCGCAAGGATACTCGCCTGGAAGGCAAAAAGCTGCTGATCGTGAGTCCGCTGACCCCCGAAGAGGTCGAGAGCGCTTCAAGCGCGACCACCTCACGTTCGCCTGCCGGCAAGGCAAACTACCTTGTGGCCGTGGATACCGTAGACGCCGGCTTTCGCGAGACCGTGATCATTGTGCAAGGCAGTTCAGCCCGCCTGGCGGCGACGTGCAAGGATTGTCCGGTGGATGCGTCGATCGTGGGGATCGTGGACACCGTCAGGTTGGATGATGGGAAATAGCTGCACCTTACGCGCTGAACGTTGAATGATGAACAGAACGATGAATGCTGAATGATTGAACAAAACGATGAATACTGAATGATGAATAATGAACGCCGATTGTCCCCCCGTGATTCACCGTTCATTATGCATCGTTCAGAGTTGTTTTCTTACCATGTTACTCGCTCGCGTGATCGGCAACGTGGTTTCGACGGTCAAGAACGACATGTTGACCGGCAAGAAGATTCTCATCCTGCAGCCGGTCGACGCCTCAGGCAAGGATCGTGGTGAGAAACTGCTGGCCCTCGACAGCGTCGGTGCAGGCGCGGGCGAGACCGTTTACTACTGCAGGGGCCGCGAAGCCAGCTTTCCCTGGTACCCTGATGAAGTGCCGGCTGACGCCACCATCGTCGGGATCGTGGACCACGTGAGTGTCGGCCAACGATAGTCGGCAGCAGGCAGTCGGCACTCTGCGGTGGGCAGTCGGCAGAAAGCGAATCGACGGCTATCCGCTACGCTGACTTCTGACTTCTGGTTTTATCATGCTCATCGGGCGCGTCATCAGCAACGTCGTCGCCACTCAGAAGGCTCCCAGCCACGAGGGCCGCAAGATTCTTGTAGTCCAGCCCCTCAATCTCGATGGCAGCAATCGCGGTGATGAAGTTCTGGCGTTGGATGCCGTGGACGCCGGTGTTGGTGACCGCGTGCTGGTAGTGACCGAGGGCTGGGGTGCCATGACGGCGGTCGGACGCCAGAATGCTCCGATCGACATGGCGGTGGTCGGCGTGATTGACACTATCACCGTGGCCGAATAGCTGCCCTTTGCACTCATCATGCCCCGCGCAAGTTCACCCTTTTTCCGGAGGTCGCAGCACTCCAAGAGTAATCTCGCGAGGGCAGGCATGAAAAACCACCGTTTCGTGCAGGCGGCAGCCTGGTCAGCTTTGCTACTCTTGATGGTCAGCACCGCAGTTCGAGCCCGCGAGGAGAAAACATTGCCCCAGAGCGCCCCCAGCGCCGACGAAGCGCGCAAGTTCGTAGAAGAGGCCTCAAGCCGGCTACTCCAGCTTTCGACGGAAGCCAGCCGCGCCGAGTGGGTGAAGTCCACCTACATCACCGACGATACCGAGATCCTGGCGGCGCACGCCGACCAGGCGATGCTTGATGCCAACGTCCGGTACGCCAAGCAGGCCGCGAGCTTCGACGAGCCTGGACTACCGCCGGAGGTGGCCCGTGAGCTCAAAATCCTCAAGCTCGCCCTTACCACGGCCACGCCGTCCGATCCCAAGGAGGGTGAGGATCTGACGCGAACCATCACATCCATGGAAGGCGCCTACGGCAAGGGCAAGTACTGCCCGCCCGGCGCGCCCAGCGGTCAGGCGAAATGCCTCGACATCGAGGACATCACGCGCATCATGGCCGAAAGCCGCGATCCGGCCCAGTTGCTGGACGTCTGGCGCGGCTGGCACGCGGTCTCGCCGCCGTACCGCCAGGATTTCGCGCGTTACGTGGCGCTCGCCAACAAAGGCGCGCGGCAGCTCGGCTTCGCCGACAACGGAGCCATGTGGCGATCGGGTTACGACATGCCGCCGGACGATTTCGCGCGCGAAGTGGACCGGCTGTGGGAGCAGGTGCGCCCGTTGTATCTCTCGCTGCACGCCTATGTGCGCTGGAAGCTGCGCGAGAAGTACGGCGATCGGGTGCCGGCCTCGGGCCCCATCCCGGCGGACATGCTCGGCAACATCTGGGCGCAGAGCTGGGAGAACGTTTATCCTCTCGTCGAGCCGGCCGGATCAACCCGCGGCTACGACCTGACGCAAATCTTGAAGGACCGGCACACCGACTACAAACAGATGGTGCGTTACGGCGAGGGCTTTTTCACCTCGCTCGGATTCCCGCCGCTGCCCGGGACTTTCTGGGAACGCTCGATGCTCACCAAACCGGCCGACCGCGACGTGGTGTGCCACGCGTCCGCCTGGCACATCGATCTCGATCAGGACGTGCGCCTGAAGATGTGCATCGACATCACCGCCGAGGATTTCAACACTGTTCACCACGAGCTCGGCCACAATTACTACCAGCTTGCCTACAGCCATCAGCCCGTACTGTTCCGCGACGGCGCCAATGACGGATTCCATGAGGCCATCGGCGACACCATCGCGCTCTCCATCACGCCGGAGTACCTGGTGAAACTGGGCCTGCTCGACAAGGCTCCGGATGCCTCCGGCGACCTTGGGCTGCTGCTCTCGAAGGCGCTCGAGAAGGTGTCGTTTCTGCCCTTTGGGCTGATGATCGACAAGTGGCGCTGGGAGGTCTTCTCCGGAGAGATTCCACCTGACAAGTACAATCAGACCTGGTGGGACATGCGCCTGAAATATCAGGGCGTGGCGCCGCCGGTCGCGCGCAGCGAGGCTGATTTTGACCCCGGCGCGAAGTATCACGTGGCGGCGAATGTCCCTTACATGCGCTATTTCCTGGCAGACATTTTACAGTTCCAGTTTCATCGGTCGCTGGCGCAGGCTGCGGGCTGTCCCGCGGGAACACCGCTCCATCGTTGCTCGATCTATGGCAATGCCGAGGCCGGCAAGCGTCTGCGCGCCATGCTAGCCCTCGGCAAGAGTGAGCCCTGGCCCGACGCTCTTGAAGCCATGACCGGTCAGCGCCAAATGGACGCCACGGCGATCCTCGATTACTTCGCGCCGCTTAAGAAGTGGCTTGACGAGCAAAACCAGGGGCATCCGGTCGGGTGGTGAATCAGATCGGGTGATTAAGTGATCGGGGTCATCGGGCGACTGAGTGGTAGATCATCGGCTGATCGAGTGATTGTGCATTCGCAGCTTGGATCTTGAATTTGAAATCGCGAGCCTTGTGAGTGTTTTTCTGTGCCCAAACAAAAGAGAGCCCTATCTCAGGCAGTTTCCCTTGACCGCGGACCTCAATCGGATGGCGGACTACGGACCACGCACAACGGACCACGGACCAATGCGTCCCATCGCCTGGTCGAGAAGGTTCAGGCTTACGGCGCTCCTTGCGCCAAGCTGGTGGGTTTTGAGATCGTCGAAATCCAGGACGGGCGTGCGGTCGGCCATCTGCAGACCGGGCCACAGCACGCGAATCCCATGGGAACCGTACACGGCGGCATTCTATGCGACCTGGCTGACGCCGCCATGGGCATGGCATTCGCCAGCACGTTGAAGCACGACGAGACGTTCACTACGCTTGAACTGAAAATCAATTTTCTGCGTCCGGTGTGGGTGGCCCTGCTGCGCGCCGAGGCTCACGTGACGAATCGTGGCAAGACGGTGGGCCTGGTGGAGTGTGCCATCCGAGACGAGCATCATCGCCTGGTGGCGAAGGCCGTGTCGACGTGCCTGATTCTACGGGGTCAGCAGGCGGCAGGACGATAGACTCCCTTCGTTTCCCTACCCAATGTGCTCACAGAACCGAATTCGATTCCCAAAAGGGTCGATGACCCCCGTTTCCTTCGTCTTCCACGGCGTCAGTTCGATGCCGGGGCGGAAGTAGCGGTAATTCTTCGCCGCGATCTCGCGATGGAACTCTTCGACCCCTGTCATTTCGACGCGGATGTTCGCGCCCGGGCTGCCGTCGCCGTGATGCTCCGAAAGGTGCAGTACCAGGTCACCGCGTGACACCTGCATGTAAAGCGGCAGGCTCTCCTCGTAGCGGCGCTCCCAGTCGACCTTGAAGCCGAGGTAATCGACGTAAAACTCTTTGGCCTTGCCGATGCTGAAAATGCGGAGGACCGGTACGATCCGTCGAAATTCAATTGCCATCCAGCCCTCCTTCAGGTCACCGCCAGATTCTAACACGCGATCCCTGGCTGTTGACCCTAACACTGACGCCTAACCCCTGGCACCTGAGATACAATCGCCCTACATGGCATCCGGGGACAGATTAGCGCGCGTGCTGGGCATCGACCCCGGCCTGAACCTCACTGGCTACGGGGTGATCGAGTATCGCGGCCGCGAGGCGGCGCTGATTGAGGCGGGCGTCATTCGCCTGCCCGCCGCGCACAACGACAATCTGGCGGCGCGCCTCGAGAAGCTGTTTGAGAGCGTCAACGAAGTGATCCGGGAGTTCCGGCCTGAGAAGGTGTGCCTGGAGGAAGTCTATAGCCATGCGGACTACCCACGCACCGCGATTCTGATGGGCCATGCCCGCGGCGTGATCTGCCTGGCGGCGCGACTGGCGCAAGTGAGCGTGGTGAGCCTGCCTGCGAAGCGCATCAAACAGTCTGTGACCGGGAACGGCAACGCCAGCAAGATGCAGGTGCAGCGCGCCGTGCAGCACCACTTCTCGCTCGACGGCGTCCCGCACCCGCCGGACGTGGCCGACGCGCTGGCGGCGGCGCTCTGTTACGTGCAGTCGTTGAGGGAGAACGGAGCCGTTGGCCAGCGGCCCGGCCGTCGCCGGCCGCTTTGATGGGCGGGGAAGGAGCCTACCGCGAAGGTCGATTCGAATATGAGTCGGTCGAGACGTAATTTCCTGGGACTTCTCGGTGGAGCGGCGATGCTTCCGCTCGCCGGACGGAGCCTTTTCGGCGGACTGCCGCAACCCTCGGCCGGCGGCACTCCAGCGCCTCAGGACTCCGCCGGCCGCAAGCTCGGCTACGCCATTGTGGGCCTGGGCCGAATCTCCATGGACCAGTTCATGCCCGGCGTGAAGGCGGCTTCTCAACGCTCGAAGATCACGGCGCTCGTGAGCGGGCACCCCGACAAGGCCCAGCGCGTGGCGGCGCAATACGGCGTTCCGCGCAACGCCATCTACAATTACGAGAACTATGAGCAGATCGCCCACAACCCAAACGTCGACGCCGTCTATATCGCACTGCCGAACGGCATGCACGCCGAATACACCATCCGGGCCGCGCAAGCCGGCAAGCACGTACTCTCGGAGAAGCCCATGGCGACCTCCGTCGCCGAGTGCGAGCAGATGATCGCCGCCTGCCGCAAGGCGGATCGCAAGCTGATGATCGCGTATCGCTGCCGTCTGGAGCCCACGAACCTGCGGGCGATTCAACTCATCCGCGACGGCTACGTCGGCAAGCTGCAGATCATCGACACTGGTTTCGGGTTCACGATCGCGCCCGGCGAGTGGCGTCTGAACAAGAAAATGGCGGGCGGCGGACCCATGGTGGACGTCGGGATCTACAGCCTTCAGGCCTGCCGCTACCTGAGCGGCGAGGAGCCCGCCGAGATCAGCGCCAACTGGTCGGTGATCGATCGCGACGGACGCTTCACCGAAGTGGAGGAGAACCTGAACTGGACCATGCGCTTTCCCTCCGGCGTGCTCGCCACCTGTTATACCAGCTACGGCGCCAATTGCGGCAACACCTATCGCGCGACCGGCTCCAAAGGCTGGGTGGAGCTCGGCCCGGCATTCAGCTATGACAGCATCCGTATGAAGTCCGAGGGACAGGAGTCCGTGGCGATCGCGCAGCCGGCGACGGATCGCTATCCGGACCAGTTCTCGCGCGAGGCCGACCACTTCGCGGAGTGTGTCCTCGGTAATCATGACCCCGTGACACCCGGCGAAGAGGGTCTGCGGGATGAGAAACTGATCCAGGCGATTTACCAGTCGTGCCGGGAGGGACGACCCATGAAGGTGTAGCCTGGTGCTGGAAGCGACAAGTGCGCGTTGCTGGAATCGGATGCGACAATTAACAGTCAATCGGTGCAGCGTCATCTCTCTACTGGCAGGTCCGGCTCAGTACCCGCTCGACTGGATTGTTGTTACTTGGCTCTCTCGGCACGGGTTGTGGGAAGTACATACGTGGAAGGAAAACTTGGCCATACAAATCTATCTCGTTGGCGCGATCGCCTCGATCTGGCTAGCAGGTACGGCCATGCGGCGGGGTTTAGGAATGCCACGTTGGTGGGCATGGTTGGCCCTCACTCTTAGTTTGGCGAACCTTTTCCCCACCGCGATTGTGGCGATGGGATGGTGATGGTAGAGGGAGCTTGCCACTCCCAAGTTGAGAGCGAGAATCTTTGAAGGAAGGACGCGACTTTGATCTCGGAGATCACAGGTGAAGTCCTCTACGACCGAATGCGGCGCAACGCTCTACTGGTGCGTGTGAGTGCGCTTTGCTACGAGATCCTGGTGCCGTCCGGCATCGCCCTGCGTCTGCGCCAGACTCCGCCCGATGAGCGGCCAAACCCCCTCACGTTTTACACCATCTACTATATTGACGGTGGCGTCGGCGGCGGGCGCCTGACGCCAAAGCTGGTGGGGTTTCTAGATCCGCTCGATCGCGAGTTCTTTGAGGCCTTCACGGACGTGCCCGGCGTGGGCTTTGCCAAGGCGCTGAAGTGCCTGGTTCGTCCCATGAACGAGATCGCCCAAGCCATCGAGCGTGGCGACGTTCGATTGCTGCAGGAACTGCCCGGCATCGGACCCAAGATGGCCGAGCGCATCTCGACCGAGCTTCGGGGTAAGATGGCGAAGTTCGCCCTCGCCCCGAGTGAAGCGCCGCTTTCGGTGGAACGCGAGACTGACGCCGAGCTGCGCCTCGAGGCCGTCCAGGTGCTGGAGCAGCTCGAATACTCTCACGGCGAGGCGCAGAGAATGGTCGCCGACATTTTCGGCCGCCATAAGCACCTTAAGAGCGTCGAGGAGTTTCTGCTGAAAGTGTTCGACCAGAAGCAGTCCGCCGGATGACCGGGTCCGATGCCGGCCGGACCCGCCCGGAACCGCCGGCAGCGCTCGGGAAAAATATGGCGAAATCGCGGAACGAACCCACTATCTGCTTTAGAATCAATAAGGGCTCTTTGAAGTCAGTATGAGAGAACGCTTGGTATCGCCGAAGCTGATCTCGCCTGAGGACGAGAAGCTGAATCTCACCCTGCGGCCTCCGACCCTCGGAGAATACGTGGGACAGGCGCGCTTGCGTGAGAAGCTCGAGATCGCTCTGGGCGCTTGCCGCCAACGCGGCGAGGCGCTCGAACACACCCTCTTCTACGGCCCGCCGGGCCTCGGCAAAACGACGCTCGCCCACATCATCGGCAATGAAATGGGGGCCAAGGTGGTGGTGACCTCCGGACCCGCCTTGGAGCGCACCGGCGACCTGATGGGGATTCTCACCAACCTGGCCGAGCACGATGTGCTTTTCATCGACGAGATTCATCGCCTGCCGATCACCGTCGAGGAATTCCTCTACCCGGCGATGGAGGACTTCAAAGTCGATTTTGTCCTCGACAAGGGCATGTTCGCCAAGACGGTCAACGTGCCGCTCAAGAAGTTCACCCTGGTGGGCGCCACCACGCGCGCGGGCAGCCTTTCGGCCCCGCTGCGGAACCGGTTCGGACTCTTTTATCACCTGGAGTTCTACACCGAAGACGAGTTGCGACAGATCGTGCTGCGCTCCGCGAGGATTCTGGGCATCGAGGTTGATGAGGCCGCCGCGGCCGAGATCGCGCGGCGGGCGCGTGGCACCCCGCGCGTCGCCAACCGCCTTCTGCGCCGCGTGCGCGACTATGCCGACGTCAAGGCGAAGGGACGCGTCACGGACGAGGTGGCAGTAGCGGCTTTGACCCTCGAAGGTGTGGACGAGACCGGACTCGACGACCTCGACCGGAGCTTCATGGCCACCATCATCAAAACCTATCGCGGGGGTCCCGTCGGCGTGGAGGCGCTGGCCGCGACGCTGAACGAAGAAGTCGACACCTTGGTCGACATGGTGGAGCCTTACCTGCTGCAGCAAGGCTTCATCAGCCGCACCAAGAGCGGACGCCGCGCGACCGACGCCGCCTACCGGCACTTGCATTTGCCCGTGCCCGTGGGCAGCATGGCGCCGCTGTTTGATCAGGCAGGATCTGCGCATGAGTGAAAGCCTGTTGAACGCGGATGCGGCGGAACAAGCTTCGGCGAATGCCCTCTCGCCGAACGAGGAAATCTACCGGACGATTCGCCGGGAGATCATGCCTCACTTCGCCGAGCTCGGGCAGTGCCGTTCCACCCGTGAGCTTCTCGCCAACCGCGCCTATCAGCGCCTCGAGCCTTTAATCCGCCGCGTGCTCGATACGCCCGAGGTGGGAAACTTCTGCCGCGCGCAGGCGCCGGCCCGGAGCCGGTACCGCTTTGTGGCCTGGAATCTGGAGCGCGGCATCGAGCTTGAGGGCCAGCTTGAGGCCTTGCGCTCGCATCCGTATCTCCGTGAGGCCGACGTCCTGCTCCTCACCGAGACCGATCTCGGAATGGCGCGCTCCGGGAACCGGAATGTGGCGCAGGAACTCGCGCGAGCGCTGGGTTTTTACTACGCTTTCGTGCCTTGCTATCTGAATCTCGCCAAGGGTTCGGGACTCGAATATCACGCGGAGGGGGAAAACGCGCTCGGGTTGCACGGCAATGCCGTGCTCAGCCGCTATCCGTTACGGAATGTCCGCGCCGTGTTTCTCAAGAATGGCATCGACAAGATGGCGGGCCGTGAGAAGCGCCTGGGCCGGCAAGCCGTGGTGATTGCGGACGTCGAGTTTCCCAACTACCGCGTGACGGCGATTTCAAGCCATCTCGATGCCAATTCGAGCCAACGTCACCGCGCGGATCAGATGCGCGACATCCTCAACGGCCTCGACGGGCACGATGGGCCCCGAAGGCTCGATTCCGGCCCTCCGGTAGTGATCGGCGGAGACTGGAACACGACCACCTACAATTCTTCAACCCCGGCCTGGGCCATCGCAGGCTTCTGGCTGCGCGTCCTGATGGGTGTGGACAACGTCATCAACAATCATTACATGCACCCTTACCACTGGTTTGAGAAGGACCTCTTTCGGACTCTCGAGCGGCGCGGTTTCGATTACAAGGCTTGCAACATGATCGGCGAGCGCACCGGCGGCTACGACGCGGGCTGTCCCAAGACGCGTCAGAATCTCGGTGAGTGGGTGCCGAACTGGTGCTTCGCCTTTATGACCTGGTCGCTGAGGAATCACGGGGGACGCTGCCCGATCAAGATCGACTGGTTTGCCACACGCGGCGTGCGTGCGGAGAGCCCGGCGGTGCTGCATGAGTTTCGTGAATGCGACGAGCCGCTGTCGGACCATGATCCGATCGGGGTCGATCTAATTGCCGATTGACGATTGCTGATTGGCGATTGAAAGGCGTGGCGAGACTCAATCCGCAATCGGCAGTCGTCGATCGGCAACGTTATGAAGCGCGTCTATCTCGCGCTCGGTTCCAACCTCGGAGATCGGCGCGCCAATATCGAAAACGCTCTTGCCCGGCTTGGCGATGGGGGCGTTGATGTGCGGCGGGTTTCTTCGTTGTATCGCACGGAGCCGGTGGGTTACACGGCGCAGCCGTGGTTCGTGAACTGCGCGGCGGAAGCAATGACCGATCTCATGCCGCTGCAGTTGGTGCGGCGCTGCCAGGCGATTCAGCGCGCTATGGGGCGCAGGCCGGGCCCGCGCAATGGCCCGCGGCTGATCGATATTGACATCCTGCTGTATGAGAACGCCGTGGTGCGGTCGGCCGAAGTGACGATTCCGCACCCGCGCATGGCGGAGAGACGCTTCGTGCTGGTCCCGCTCAACGAAATCGCCGGGGATGCCGAGCATCCGGTCACAAGGCGGACCGTCCGCGAGATGCTCGCAGCAGCGCCGCCTGCCGCGGTCGTCAAATTGGCTGGTTGTCCGTAGTCCGTGCTCAGTTGTCCGTCGATCGTATTGGGTAGCTCGTTGCGCGATATCCTCACCTATGTTCTCGTCAATGAACAACGAGCCGCGATTCTACGTCTGCCATCCCCGAGCAACGGACAACTGACAACTGACCACAACCGACGACTGCGAACTGAGAAACTGACGAACTGAGAAACTGACCAACTAAGAAACCGACGAACTGAGACCCTGCTTTGCCCGATGCCGCCCATCACGATCCGCCCCGCTTCATCGCCATCGAAGGACCGATGCGCGTGGGTAAGAGCACTCTGGCCCGGCTTCTTGCCGAGCGACTGGGCGCGAGGATGCTGAGCGACGTTGAGGACAATCCCTTCCTGGCGCGCTTCTATCGCGAGCAGCCCGGCGCGGGCTTCGCCGCTCAGCTCTTCTTCCTGATCGAGCGATTCAAGCAATGGCACGCGCTCGATCTCGCGAGCACCGCGCACCGGCTGATGATCAGCGATTACCTGTTTGAGAAGGACAGAATCTACGCCTATCTCAACCTGAGTGACGCTGAGTTGAGCCTTTACAAGCAATACTACGAGCTTCTGGCGGAGCAAGTGCCGATTCCGGACTTGGTGGTATACTTGCAGGCGAAGCCGGAGACCCTGCGCGTGCGCATCGGCATGAAGAACGTTCCGATGGAGCACGAGGTCTCTGACGAATACCTGGAAGAGCTGGTGCGAGCGTACGACCACTTCTTCCATCATTATCGATCGAGCGACCTGCTGGTGGTGGAAACGTCCGGGATCGATTTCGTCCACCGCGAGGCTGACCTCGAAGAGTTGCTGAAGCGGCTCCGCCAGCCGGTGCGCGGTACGCAGTATTTCTTGCCGCTTGGATCCGCCACTGCGGACTGAGACGGGCTGATTTAGGTGCCAGGTGCCAGGTGTTACGTGTCAGGGTTCTGACACCGAAACCGGACACCGAAAAACGACAAATCAACAAGGAGGAAGCCATGGACCCGAACTTACGGGCTGTGAGCAAGGTTACTGTTCCGGAAATTCTCGACCGCAAGCTGCGCGGCGAGCGCATCACCTGCCTGACTGCTTACGATTACCCCACAGCGCGCCTGGTGGACGAAGCCGGAATCGACACGATTCTGGTGGGCGACAGCCTGGCCCAAACCGTGCTCGGCTACGATTCCACCGTTCCCGTGACCGTCGACGAGATGCTGCATCACCTGAAGGCGGTGCGGCGCGCCGTGCAGCGTGCGCTGCTGATGGTCGACCTTCCCTTCGGGGCTTACCACACCGAACCGGAGCGCGCCGTCGAGCCCGCCATCCGTTACCTCAAGGAGGGCGGGGCGGAGGCCGTGAAACTCGAAGGCGGACGCCGCCGCGCCGAGGTTATCCGCAAGCTGGTGGAGGCGGAAATCCCGGTGGTGGGGCACATCGGCCTCACCCCGCAATCCGTGCACAGCATGGGCGGATACCGGGTGCAGGGCAAGACCGTGGAATCGGCCGGCGATCTGCTGGCCGACGCCCAGGCCGTGGAGGACGCGGGCGCGTTCGCCATTGTGCTCGAGGGCGTGCCCAGGGAACTGGCGGGCATGATCACGCGCCGCCTGCGCATCCCGACCATCGGGATCGGCGCCGGGCCGGAATGCGACGGCCAGGTGCTGGTGTTTCACGATCTGGTGGGGCTGAGCTTTCAACCCCCCGCAAAATTCGTGCGGCCCTATGCCGACCTCGCCGGCACTCTGCGCGTGGCCCTGGCCGAGTTTCGCCGCGACGTGCTGGAAGGCGCTTATCCCGAAGATCGCGAAAGCTACCACTGGTCGCCCGCCGTACGGGCGGAATTCGAGCGAGTCCGGACGTAGAGAAGCAGTCGGCAGTCAGCAGTCGGCAGTCGGCAATTGCAATCGTAGATCGTTACCAGCGGTTTGTTGACAACAAATTTCAGCCATGTCATTTCGAGCGCAGCGAGAAATCTCGCTCTGAGAATAGTGGAACTTCGAGATTCCTCGTCGCCTTAGGCTCCTCGGAATGACAGCGCGGACGGGGTTCTTCAGCAACATGTTGGATCGTGGTTTGTAGATCGTAGCTGGTAGACTCTGATCGCGGCTTCTCGGGCAGATCGAGAATGTCAGGGCACGATCTACGAACTACGAACCACGAACTGGCACTGGCGGACCGAGGAGCTTGGACAAGTGACGACTGCCGACCGCCGACTGCCGACTGCCAACCGCGTAATCACCTCGCTGCCCGAAATGTCTGCCTTGGCCCGCGGCCTGCGAACCCAAGCGCGGACGGTGGCCCTAGTGCCTACCATGGGCGCGTTGCACGAAGGGCACCTGAGCCTCGTGCGCCGCGCTCAAGCAGAGGCCGACGCCCTCGTGGTGTCGATCTTCGTTAACCCGGTCCAGTTTTCGCCGTCCGAAGATTACGCCCGCTATCCGCGCGATCTCGACCGCGACGGCCGTTTGCTCGCGCCCTTCGCGCCGGATGCGATCTTCGCGCCGGAAGCGCGGGCGATGTATCCGGAAGGTTTCGATACCCATGTCGAGCCTGGCCGCGCGGCCGCTGCGCTCGAAGGCGCGATGCGGCCTGGGCATTTCCGCGGCGTCGCCACCGTGGTTCTGAAGCTCTTCAATCTCGTGGCCCCCGACCTCGCCTATTTTGGCCAGAAGGACCTGCAGCAGGTGGCCGTGATCCGCCGCATGGTTGAGGATTTCAACCTCGGCACGCGCGTGGTGGTGTGCCCCACCGTTCGTGAACCGGACGGCCTTGCGCTGAGTTCGCGCAACGCCTACCTCGAAGCCGAAGACCGGCGCGCCGCCCCGGTGCTTTATCGCAGCCTGCGGGCCGCCGCGGAGCGCTTTCAGGCAGGCGAGAGGCGGGCTGCGGCGCTCGGCGAAGCGGTGCAGACGATGATCGCGGGCGAGCCGCGCGTGCGATTGGACTACGTGATGGTGGCGAGCCAGGACTCGATGCAGCCTGTGGAGCAAGCCGCGTCCGGCGACGCAATCCTGCTGGCGGCCCGAGTAGGGCCGGCGCGGTTGATTGATAATCTGATTCTGGGCGCGGCCTGACAGTGGCTGTGCCACGGCGCGGTAGAATTATCAGGGGCTGGCCCTTATGAAAACAGCAAAGCGGAGAACCACTGCACTACCGGAAGGCGCAATCGACGCGCTGGTGGTGTCTCAGTCTGAGAACGACTCAGCCTGGGAAGCGGCGCTCCCAGTAAGGCGGTCGAAGTCGGCTTCGCTCTCTATCCTCCGGCCGCTTGGCCGCGCGGGCCGCCTTTGTTCACCCGCTTGAATCACGAGGCGGGGAAGAGACTCACGGTGACTAAACGCGTTTACAAATTCGCCGCGGCCCAATATGGCCTCAGTGACCTGCAAAACCGGCGCCTGAAAGTGTCAACCGTCGACGATCTCAATGATCCTTTCGATCTTTGCTCGCTTGACACTTCAAACCCCGAAGTTGCAGCCGCCTTGAATGCGTTGACGGTTCATTTCAAGCAAACGACGGGACTCCTCTGCTTCAGCCGAAACTGGGACAACCTCCTACTCTGGAGCCACTATGGTGCCTCCCATACGGGCCTATGCCTGGGATTCGACATACCGGATAGTTCCGCTCGCCGCACCGGCGATATGGAGGTCCGCTATCAGCCCAACCTCCTTCAGGTAAACAAACCGGAGGACGTGACCTACGATCTGGCCAACCTTCTGCTTCGCACCAAGCATGAGAGTTGGAGCTACGAGCAGGAAGTCCGCATTTTCGTGAGGCTCGACGATCCTCCCGACGCTGACGGATTGCGATGGTGCGATTTCGGACCTAATCTGGAGTTGAAGGAAGTCGTCGCCGGAGCGCAGTGTGCCCCGGCGGACCTGAAGGCCTTGGCTGGCCTTCTCAAGAACTACCCGAGCATTATCGAGTGCTCCTGGGCCTATATGCGGCAGGATGCCTTCCTGCTTGTCCGGCACAATTTCTCGCCGCCCTGGTTTTCCTCGTCTGGGTGACCGGGGGCCGCTGCGCCTCCTGTTGGCGAGCCACCGACACGCTCTTACCCGCGTCGTGCCTTTTGCACAGGCTAACTAACTGAATACAGGACTGCAATAAATCCGTCCCGCGCGTCTAACCTGTACCCACGCCCCCCTTCCGAGCTGCTAGGATAAGCGAATGGAGCGGAGCCCTTATGAAGCCTTCAACACTGAGAGCACGGAGCGTCGGTGATCCTCAGGTCTCGGCTTTCGCCGGACACGGAGTCCACGGAGAGATACTAGCCTCGGTGCCGAGCCTCGGGCTTTCGAGCGACGGCCGGCGAATTCTCGCGTCAGACGAATTAAAGGCGAAAATGCAAAAAAAAAGAATCTAAAATTTTACAAAACGAAGCCACTAAGTGCCTTAAAATCAATAAAACCCTGCCAAAAATAGACCAAAACGAAGCCAAACGAAGCGAAAAGCCGCCGTCGCGCGCGGCGGCGCCTCCTCGGCTGTACATTATTGATATATAAGAGGATAGCTAAGGTCTGTGCCGGAACCAGCGGCCGACGGGATGCAGCACAAAAGTCAAACGAAGCCACGTGCCTCCGGGCGCTCGGACTCGGCGAAAACCGCGACTCCGGCGTGACGCCATGGGCCGCTTGTGCTAAGGTTCTGGATGGCGGGTGCAGCGCCAGCCCTGGAGGAGTTAGCCGGGCTCGAGAATGCGCGGCGCCATCATCCATCCATGAACAGCCTACTCTCCTGGCGCGATCAGTTTCCCATCCTCGACAAGACCACCTACCTCATTTCCAACTCGCTCGGTGCGATGCCGCGCGCGGTTTACCATCGTCTCAAGGATTACGCCGACATCTGGGCAACACGCGGAGTGCGCGCGTGGGAGGAGGGCTGGTGGGAAGCGGGCGCCGAGGCCGGCGACCGGATTGGCGGGTTGCTGGGCGCCGAGCCGGGCAGTATCTCGATCCACCAGAACGTGACCCTCACTCAGGCGGTCATCGCCTCGTGCTTCGATTTCAGTGGGCGCAGGAACAAGGTGGTGCTGGTCGATCTCGAGTTTCCGTCCATCGTCTACTTTTATCTTGAACAGCGGCGGCGCGGCGCGCGCGTCGAGATGGTGAAGAGCGAGGACGGCGTGCGAGTTCCGCTCGACAAGCTCCTCGATGCGATCGACGAAGAGACGCTGCTGGTGCCCGTGTCGCACGTCATCTTCCGCAGCTCGTACCTGCAGGACGCGCGCGCCATCGTTGAACGCGCGCACCAGGTGGGCGCGCACGTGGTCCTCGACGTCTACCAGTCGGCGGGCACGGTGCCGCTCGATCTCAAGGCGCTCGAGGTGGACTTCGCGGTGGGCGGCGTGCTCAAGTGGCTGTGCGGCGGACCCGGGGTCGCGTACCTCTACGTGCGTCCCGATCTGCGGGCCTCACTCGAGCCCACCATGGCGGGCTGGCTCGCGCACAAGCGTCCGTTCGAGTTTGAAGTCGGGGAGATCGACCGCACCGAGGATTCGTACCGATTCCTGAACGGCACGCCGCAGATTCTGCCGGTCTACGCCTGCCGGCCCGGGCTCGAGATCATCGGGCAGGCGGGCATCGAGAACATTCGCGCGCGTTCGATCGAGCAGACCGGACGCTTGATTCGCGGCGCGGAGGCGCGCGGCTGGCGCGTGAACACGCCGCGCGATCCCGGGGAGCGCGGCGGGACGGTTTCCATCGATTGCCCGCACGGCTACGAGATCATGCGGGAGCTGGTGGCGCGCGACGTGTTGGTGGATTATCGTCCCAAGGCCGGTATCCGGCTCTCGCCGCATTTCTACAATCGCGATGACGAGATCGACTTCGCGCTGGAGCAGATCGAGGACATCGTGTCCACGCGGGCCTGGGAACGGCACCTGCAGCATGCGTAAGTTCGGCGCGGCGGCGCCCCCTGTGGCCACCCACGCGTCCAACGCGAAGAGACTACTCGAAGGGGGATCGTTATGAGAATCCGAAGTTGCGCTTTTGCTGTGCTCCTGGCCGCGGCCACCTGCGCCGCGCAAAGCCGCAAGCCGACACTGCTGCAATCACCCACCGTGAGCAAAACCCAGATCGCCTTCGTCTACGGCGGCGACATTTGGGTCGTCAGCCGCCAGGGCGGGGAAGCCCAACGCCTGGTGACGGGCATGAACCGCCTCGTCAACGCCATCTTTTCGCCGGACGGAGCCCTGATCGCGTACACCGGGGACTACGACGGGAACGTCGACGTGTACGTGGTTGCGGCTACGGGCGGCGAGCCGCGGCGCCTGACCTATCATCCCGGCGACGACGTGCTGGTGGGATGGACGCCCGACAGCAAGAGCGTCCTGTTCAATTCCCGCCGTGACAGCGCGACGGATTCGGGCAAGTTATTCACCATGCCGGTGGAGGGCGGATTTCCCACCGCCATCCCGCTGGCCATGGCTGAAGACGGAGCGCTCTCGCCCGACGGCACGCATCTGGCTTACTCGCCGATCTTCCAGTGGGAACCGGATTGGAAGCACTATCGCGGCGGCCAGACCACCAAGATCTGGATCGCCGATCTCTCGGACTCGAGCGTGGTGAAGATCCCGCGCGAGAACTCCAATGACAAAAATCCCATGTGGGTCGGCAAGACGGTTTACTTTCTCTCCGACCGCAACGGTCCCGTCGCCCTGTTTGCTTACGACACCGAGACTCAGAAGGTGACGCAAGCCGTCAAGAACGATGGCTTCGACATCAAGGGCGCCTCGGCCGGTCCGGGCGCGATCGTCTACTATCAGTTGGGAAGCATCTACCTGTACGATCTCGCCAAACGTGAATCCAAGGCCGTCGACATTCGCGTGGCCGGCGACATGCCGCAAGTGCGGCCTCATTTTGTGAAGGTGGCCACGGCGGCGCAGAGCCAGATCCTGAACCAGGGGATTTCGCCCGGAGGAGCGCGCGCGATATTCGAAGCCCACGGCGAGATTCTCACCGTGCTCGCCGAGAAGGGCGACATCCGCAACATCACCGGGACCACGGCCGTGGCGGAGCGCGACCCCGCCTGGTCGCCCGACGGCAAATCGATCGCTTACTTCTCCGATGAATCGGGCGAGTATGCGCTTCACATCCGGCCCCAGAACGGCATCGGCGCGGTTCGCAAGATCGATCTGGGCAAGCCCGCGTCGTTTTTCTACACGCCGACCTGGTCGCCGGACAGCAAGAAGATCGCGTATAACGACAAGCGGCTCAATCTCTGGTACGTGGACCTCGATCGCGGAACTCCCGTGAAAGTGGACACCGACCGGTTTGATTCCCCGCTGCACGAGTTTGACGTGGTCTGGTCGCCAGACAGCAAGTGGCTGGCCTACACGAAGCAGTTGCCGAGCCAGTTGCGGGCGGCGTTTGTCTACGCGCTCGACACCGGCAAGTCCACACAGGTGACCGACGGCATGAGCGACGTGCTCTATCCGAACTTCGACAGGAACGGCAAGTACCTCTACTTCACGGCCAGCACCGACATGGGCCTGAGCACGGGCTGGCTCGACATGACGAGTGACGCCCATCCGATCACGCGCAGCGCCTACGTGATCGTACTCGGCAAGGATCTGCCCTCGCCTCTGCCGCCGGAAAGCGATGACGAGAAACCGGAAGAGTCCAAAGAGCCAAAGAAACCCGGCGTGGGCGTGGACGGGGCGGGCGAAGACCAGGCTGCCGCCGGCGACGCCCAGAAGCCCGATCAGGCCAAGGGCGATGCGGCCAAGAAGCCGGAGCCCGTCAAGGTCACGATCGACTTTGAGAACATCAGTCAGCGCATCCTCTCGCTTCCGATTCCCCCGCAAAACTACGTTGGCATGGTCGCCGGCAAGGAAGGCATCCTCTACCTTCAGCAGGCAGCGCAAGTGCCGGGTGCGGGCGACGGCGGTGGACCGCCGTCGGTCACTCTGCAGAGATTTGAGCTCAAGACGCGGAAGACCGACAAGCTGCTGGACGGGGTCACCGCCTTTTCTCTCTCGTTTGACGGCGAAAAGATGCTCTACCAGCAGCAGAAGAAGTGGTTCATCGCCGCGGCGGACAAGGCTCCGGCGCCCGGCGCGGGCATGCTCAAGACCGATGACATGGGGGTCTACGTTGACCCGCGCGCCGAGTGGAAGCAGATGTACCACGAAGTGTGGCGCATCGAACGCGACTTCTTTTACGATCCGCACTACCACGGCTTGAATCTGGACGAGGCGGAGAAGACTTTCGCGCCTTATCTCGACGATGTCGCGAGCCGCGACGACTTGAACTATCTGTTTCGAGAGATGCTGAGCTACATGTCGGTGGGACACATGTTCGTGCGTGGCGGAGCGCAACCGGACGCGCCCAAAGTACAGGTCGGGCTGCTTGGCGCCGACTACAAGATCGAGAGCGGTCGCTATCGCTTTGCCAAGGTGTTCGGCGGCGAGAACTGGAATCCCGAGCTTCACGCCCCGCTCACCGAGCCCGGTGTCAACGTGAAAAATGGCGAGTACCTGCTGGCGGTGAACGGCCGCGAGCTGCACGACCACGACAACGTCTACAGCTTCTTCGAGGAGACCGCGGGCCGGCAGACCGTGCTCAGGGTGGGACCAAACCCCGACGGCTCAGGCTCGCGCGACGTGACCGTGGTTCCGATTCCGAGCGAAGATCAACTGCGGCACCTCGATTGGATCGAAGGCAACCGGCGCAAAGTCGACGAATTGAGCGGCGGGAAGCTCGCTTACGTTCATCTGCCCGACACGGCCGACGGCGGCTTCACCAGCTTTAATCGGTACTACTTCTCGCAGGTTGGGCGCGAGGGCGCGGTGATTGACGAGCGCTACAATCACGGCGGCCAGCTCGCTGACTACATCATCGATCATCTGCGGCGGCCGGTGATGAGCCGGGTGGAGACGCGCGAGGGTGAGTCCTATTCCGAACCCGTCGAGTCGATTTACGGGCCCAAGGTTATGATCATCAACCAATTCGCGGGCTCGGGCGGCGACGCCATGCCCTGGTACTTCCGCAAGGCCGGCATCGGGCCGCTAATCGGACACCAGACCTGGGGCGGATTGGTCGGCATCGGCGGCTACCCGGTGCTCGTGGACGGCGGCCGTGTGACGGCGCCGCGTTGGGCGATCTTCGGGCTGAAGGGCGAGTGGGAAGTGGAGAACCACGGAATCGTTCCGGACATCGCGGTCGAGATGGACCCGAAGCTCGTCCGCGAGGGACACGACCCGCAACTGGAAAAGGCGGTCGAGGTGGCGCTCGAGTTGTTGAAGAAGAATCCGCCGGCGAGCTATCCGGCGCCCGCCTACCCGGACTATCACGCCAAGCTGCCCGCGAGCGAGTAGGCGGGTCGTCGGGCGGGAAGCGGGCACGTGCGGCGGCGGGCGTTCATCGCGCTCGGCGGTGCGCGAGTCAACTTTTCAGCGCGTCCAGCACTTCGCGGATATGCCCGTCCACGCGCACGCGCGGGAACACGTGGGTGATGTTGCCGTCGGGCCCGACGATGTACGTCGTGCGCACGATGCCCATCGACTTCTTGCCGTACATGTTCTTTTCCTGCCAGACGCCGTAAGCCTCAAGCGCCCGGTGCTCCGGATCGGAGAGCAGGGGGAAGTTGAGCTTGAACTTGTCGCGAAACTTCCGCAGGTCCTCGACTGAGTCAGCACTGCACCCGGCCACCGCCGCGTTTACTGCCTCCAGTTCTTTTATGGCGTCACGGAACTGGTTCGCCTCGCTCGTTCAGCCGGGTGTGTCCGCTTTGGGGAAGAAGTACAGCACAAGATTGCGGCCGCGGAAATCCTTCAGTGCCGTGTCCTTTCCGGAATCCGAGAGCATCAGGAAATCCGGAGCCTTGTCACCTACGTCGAGCATAAGGTCACTCCTCTCCATGACGCACGCCGGCAGAGCGGCGATCGCCACAGGCCCGAGATGCCACCGTCAGCCTGGGCCGAGCTCGCGTTTCAGCACGTCCTGCACAACCTGCGCGTTCGCCAGGCCGCGCGTGGCCTTCATCACCTGTCCCACGAACCATCCGAGCGTAGCCGTCTTGCCGCTGCGATACTGTTCCGCCTGCTTGGGATTGGCCGCGATTACCTCGCGCGCCGCCTGGGCGATCGTGTCGGGATCGCTGATCTGGGCGAGGCTCTTTTCCTCGATCACATCGCGCGCGGTCTTGCCGGTCACGACCATCTCCTCAAGAACGTCCTTGCCGATCTTGCCCGTAATCGTTCCCTTGGCGACCAGTGCGATCAGCTCCGCGAGATTCTCCGCCGGGACAGGACGGTCGAGAAGTGCTTTCCCGTGCCGTTCGAGCGTGAACGCCAGGTCGTTCAGAATCCAGTTGGCCACGAGCTTGGGCTCGCCGCAGAGCCTCGCCACTTGCTCGAAATAGTCCGCCTGGGCCCGGGACGACACGAGCAACGCCGCGTCCTGCTTGGGCAGGCGGTGCTCCTGCAGGAATCGATCCTCCTTCGCCTGGGGCAACTCCGGCAGCGACCGGCGCACCTCCTCGAGCCAGGCGTCCGGCACGACCAGCGGCGGCAGATCGGGCTCGGGAAAGTAGCGATAATCGTGGGCGTGCTCCTTGCTGCGCATCCCGTACGTGCGCTGCTCCCGGCTGTCCCAGAGCCGCGTCTCCTGCAGCACGCGTCCGCCGCCATCGACGATCTCGATCTGCCGGTCGATCTCGTAAGCCAGCGCGCGCTGGATAAAGCGGAAGGAATTCACGTTTTTCACTTCCGTCTTGGTGCCGAATTTCTCGGCCCCGCGCACCCGCACGCTGACGTTGGCGTCGCAGCGCAGGCTGCCCTCTTCCATGTTGCAGTCGGAGACTTCGAGGTAGAGCATCACCGTCTTGAGAAGAGTCAGGTAGGCGTGAGCCTCCTCGGGGGTGCGCAGGTCGGGCTCGCTGACGATCTCGATCAGGGGCACGCCGGAGCGGTTGAGGTCGATATACGACACGCGATCGGAGTCCGGAAAGCCCTCGTGCAGCGATTTACCCGCGTCCTCCTCCAGATGGACGCGCGTCACGCCGATCTGCTTGCGCACCCCGTCCGTCTCGATCTCGAGCCAGCCGTGCTCGGCCAGGGGCTGATCGAACTGGGAGATCTGATAGCCCTTGGGCAGGTCGGGGTAGAAGTAGTTCTTGCGCGCGAAGCGCGAAAAAGGATTGACGGTCGCGTTCAATCCAAGCGCGGCCTTGATGGCCATGCTCACGGCTTCGCGATTGAGCACCGGCAGGGCGCCGGGCAGCCCCAGGCATACCGGGCAGGTGTTCGAGTTGGGCGGAGCGCCGAAAGCCGTCGAGCAAGTACAAAAGATCTTCGACCGGGTCAGGAGTTGGACGTGCACCTCGAGCCCGATCACGACTTCGTAACGCGCGCGAACCTCGGGCGAGATCATAGTCTCAACGGGCATGCTTGCAAGTCCTCGAATCGATTATATCCGAGCAAGTGCCGTAGGGGCGCGGCTTGCTGCGCCTCGCGCTACCCCGCCGAAGATCGAACTAGCGACGGCGGCGTCTCAGAATGCTTACCGCCGACCGCCTGCCAATCCGCCGCACGTTACCCATGTGACTCGCGGGCGGCCGCTCGAGGGATTGCGGTCGACCGCTACCTCGGTGCGGAATGCGCGGCTCAACTGGGCGGCGTCGAACACAGCCTCGGGAGTTCCCTGGCGGACCACGCGCCCGGCGTCCAGCAGAAGAACGTGATCGGCCATTTCCGAGGCGAGGTTCAGCTCGTGGGTCACGATGATGACGATGAAGGGCTCGCTGCCGGCCAGCCGTCGCAGCAGGCTGAGCATCTCGATCTGGTAGCCGATATCGAGATTGGCTGTAGGTTCGTCGAGCAGCAACAGGCGGGGCCGCTGTGCCAGAGTCCGGGCGAGCACGGCGCGCTGAAATTCTCCCCCGCTGATCTCGGTCAGGCGGCGGCTGCCGAGGTGCTGCAGGCTGGTTTCGGCGGCCGCCCAATCCACCCAGCGCTCGTCTTCGCCGGTTTCGAACAGACGCCCCACGTGCGGATGCCGTCCCTGCCGGACGAACTCGCGGACGGTGAAGGCAAACAGCAGCGGGGTGTCCTGACGCGCCAGACCCACCCGGCGCGCCCGCGCCGAGGCGGACATGGCGTGCAGATCGTCTCCTTCAAGCAACACTCTGCCCGAGCCGGGCTTCAAATGGCCGCTCGCGATCTCGAGCAGCGTGGATTTGCCGGAGCCGTTCGGTCCGATGATCGCTGTGAGCGAGCCCGGGCGAGCGTCGAAGCTTGCCGGACCAAGCTCAAAGTGCGGATAACGGAACGTGACGCGGTCAACCGAGAGGCGGTCGCCGCGAGATGATCCCGAGCGCAATTCGCTGCCCTTGGGACCTTCCGGCGCGGCCTCGGGTTTTCGTTCGATCACGCTCATGGCGCTGCGAAGGGGTATCTCCAAGATCCCGTAACGTCATCCTGCCCTACGGCGGAGAAGGTAGATAAAGACCGGCGCTCCGGCGACGGCGGTAACCGCACCCACCGGCAGTTCTAGCGGAGCGACGACGGTCCGGGCCAGGGTATCCGCAAGAATGAGGATCGTGGCGCCGCCCAGGGCCGCGGCCGGGATCAGCAGGCGGTGATCGCTGCCCACGAGCATGCGTCCGAGGTGCGGCACCAGCAGCCCCAGGTATCCGATCGTTCCGCTCACGGAGACGGCGAGACCTGTCAGCAGGGAAGCGAGGAGAAACACGATGGTCTCGACGCGCGCCACAGGAACGCCCAAGTGAGCCGCTTCCACGTCGCCGAGCAAGAGCACATTCAGATCCTTGGCGAACCCATAGAGTACGAGGATGCCGAGCGCGATCACGGGGGCCATGAATCCGATGCGCGCGCTCGTGACCACGCTCAAGTCGCCCATCAACCAGAAAGCCGTACCGCGGACATCGCGGGTGGAGAGCATCGTGAGCACGAACAGGATCACGGCGGAAAGGAAGGATGCCGTGACCACGCCGGCGAGCACCAGCGTATAGCTCGTCAGGCGTCCGCCGCGACGTCCGAGCAGGTACACCCAGGCCGTGGTGGCCACGGCCCCCGCGAAGGCGAGCACAGGCGCGGCCGCCGCCCACCAGCCGCCGAGCCACAGCGCCAGGATCTCGCCGAGCGCGGCTCCGCTCGAAATGCCCAGCACGTACGGATCTGCCAAAGGGTTGCGCAGCAGGGCTTGCAGGGCCGTTCCGGAAACCGCCAGCGCCGCGCCCACCAACGCGGCCATCAGCACGCGCGGCAGGCGCAGGTCGCGAACAATGGCGAGCCCTTGAGGGTCGCCCGCGTGGCCCATGAGCGCGGACCACACGCGGGGGATGGAAAGATGCACGCCGCCGAGGCCGAGCGCCGCCAGCGCGGTGAGGAATAGCAAAGCGCCCAATCCGAGCGCGACGCTCAAGGCGTTGCGCCGGGTCGCGGGCAGGCTCATCGAGGCGACTCCCCGCGATAGTCGAGGAGGCCAATGGCGAGTAGCGAATGGCGACTAGAGGACGAGTGCTGCTGGGGATGCATTTCCGATTCGCCGATCGCTACTCGCGACTCGCCCTTCGCCATTCGCCCGCCGTCCGTCAGCTTTTCTTCCTGATCAGGATGGAGAATTCCAGCCACCTCTTCAAGAGAACCCACCAGCCGCGGACAGGGCCGAATGATCGTGTCGGCGATTTGGTACACATGGCCGGCCTTGACGGCGCTCAGGTCGCGCCAGCCTGCCAGGTTCTTCAAATCCTCGAGCGATGGTGTGTAAGCCTGCGATTTTGGCAGCAGTATAATCTCGGGGTTGCGTTCGAGCACGGCCTCGAGGCTCACACGCGGCCATTCACCGGCGAGGTCGTTCGAAATGGACACGCCGCCGGCCCGCCGGATCACATCGGCCACGAAGCTTCCAGGCCCCACCGTGATCAGCGGCTGGTACCAGGTTACAAAGAGGACGCGGGGTCGGGGCAGGCCGGCGACGCGGCGTTCTACCGCCTGCACGCGCAGCTCGAGGCTGGAGGCGAGCGCCGATGCCTGCGCCTGGCAGTCCAGCAGCCCGCCGAGGTCGCGGATCGACTTCAGCACGTCGTCGAGACTCTTGTCCGTCAGGCCGTACACCGGGATGCCGACCCGGGCGAGTTGGTCGGCGGTCTCCCGCCGGTTGGCCTCGGCGGCGCCGATCACCAGGTCCGGTTTCAGCGCGACGATCTTCTCGATGCTAGGGTTGAGCACTGCGCCGATGTGCGGCTTGCTCGCCGCGGCGGGCGGGTAGTCGCAGTATTCGGTGTCGCCGGCGATCTTGTGGTCCTGTCCCAGGGCGTAGAGGGTTTCCGTAATGCTCGGCGCGAGCGAAATGATCCGCTGCGGATGCTCGGGAACCACGACTTTGCGCCCGGTCTCGTCGATCACCTCGTGGGCGCCGCCCGAGATCGCCGCCAACAGGCAGGGCGAAGGCCCGATGGCAGAGAGCAACGCTAAGGGCGTCGCCAGAAGGACGAACCTGAGCGTCCGTGTGCGCAGCGCGTATTGGCTGAGACGGCGTCTCGTCATGCGTCAGTGTCCCCTGCCAGTGTATCTGATTCGTGCCCGGTCGGCGTTGCTTCTCGTGAAGGCGCGCTTTGCCGCTGGAACTCCGGTGTTATAATCGCGGGTCGCTTATGGATGAGTTCCTTCTGCCCCTCTTTCTCCTCGAAATGGTCCTGCTGCCGGACGAAGTGGTCCCCTTGCACATCTTCGAAGACCGTTATAAGCAGATGATCGGCGAGTGCCTTGAGAAGCAAGACCTGACTCCGGCCGAGGCCGAGTTCGGTGTCGTCTATCTGCGCGGCAAGCAGGCTCAACGCGTCGGATGCACCGCCCGCATCACCAAGGTGGTCCGGCGGCACGAAGACGGGCAATTGGACATCCTGGCCTTGGGGCAGCGGCGCTTTGAGATCCTCTTCACGAACGACAAGAGGCATTATCTGAGGGCCGCGGTGGCGTTTTTTGACGACGAGGAATCCGCCGTCCTGCCTGAGGCTGAGGTTGGACGCGCGCGCGCTCTCTTTCGCGACGTGCTGGAAAAACTCGACATCTCCGCTGATCCGTCGGCACTGGAGCGTGAATTTCGCCGGCCCTCCTTTCAGATTGCGGCGGCGTTGCCGATTGGCCCGGAGTTCAAGCAGGAGGTTCTCGTGCTCCGGGATGAAAGAGAGCGCCTGCGACGGCTGACGGGGCTGATGGAAAAGCTTATTCCTCAACTCGAGCGCCGCGAGCGGGTACGCGCCAAGGCTTCAGGCAACGGGCACCTGACGCCGTCCGGCAGTTCCGGCTAAGGAATCGAGGCGGCAGGGCTCAGGTATAATAGGGCATGGCAAAACCTCAAACCCTTGGCGAACTCAAGCGTTCGGGATTCCGTTCCCGGAGTGTGAAGGAGGAGTTGCGCGCGAATCTGATCTGCAAGATGCGGGCCGGCGAGACCATCTTCCCGGGCATCGTGGGATTCGACGACACGGTCATCCCTCAGATTGCGAATGCCGTCCTCTCGCGGCACAACTTTATTCTGCTCGGACTGCGTGGGCAGGCCAAGAGCCGGATCCTCCGTTCCTTGGTTGGCCTTCTTGACGATGAGATCCCCTGTCTCGCCGGCTGCGAGATTCACGACGATCCCTTGCGGCCCCTTTGCCGCGATTGTCAGAACCGTCTGCAGGAGCAGGGAGACGCGGCGCCCATCGCTTACCTGCAACGCGACCGTCGCTTCGTCGAGAAACTGGCAACGCCCGACGTGACGATTTCGGACATCATCGGCGACGTCGACCCCATCAAGGCGGCGCGCGGCGGGCACGCCCTTTCGAGCGAGTTGACGATTCACTACGGCCTGCTGCCCCGCGCGAATCGCGGCATCTTCGCCATCAATGAGCTGCCCGATCTGGCCGGAAAAATTCAAGTGGGTCTGTTCAACATCATGCAGGAGGGCGACGTCCAGATTAAGGGCTATCCGGTGCGCCTGCCGCTCGACGTCATGCTGGTGTTCACGGCGAATCCGGAGGACTACACGGCGCGCGGCAAGATCATCACGCCGCTCAAGGATCGCATCGGCTCGGAGATCCGCACGCATTATCCGGCCACGCTGGAGCACGCGATGGCGATCACGGCGCAGGAGGCCTGGACCGACCGCTCAGAGACCGGGAGCCCGGTGGTGCCACAGTTCGTACGGGAGGTGATCGAGAGCATTGCGTTTGAAGCGCGGCAGGAGAAGAAAATCGACAAGCGCAGCGGAGTCAGCCAGCGACTGCCGATTTCGGCCCTTGAAAATGTGGTCTCAAACGCGGAGCAGCGGGCACTGCGGAATCGCGAGACGCACGCCGTGACCCGCCTGGTGGATGTGTATGCGGCGCTGCCGTCGATCACGGGAAAGTTCGAGCTGGAATACGAGGGCGAGCTCAAAGGCGCCGACAACCTGGCGCGCGAGATCATCCGGCAGGCCACGGCGCGCATCTTCAAGCAGCACTTTGACGGCGTGCCGATGCAGAGCGTGGTGCAATGGTTCGAGCTGGGCGGCACTCTCAAGTACGCCGCCGACGCCCCGGTCCGGGAAGTGCATCGCCAGCTGCAGAACATTCAAGGCCTGCTCGAGAAAACGGAAAAGCTCGGCATCGAGCGCGACGCCGATCCCGCGTTGCGCGTGGCCGGCGCCGAGTTCATCCTGGAAGGGCTCTACGCCCTCAAGAAAATCAATCGGAGCGAGGAGCTGGGCTTCTTTGCCGAACGCCGCCAGCCGGAGCCTCCGCACGAGGAGCCGGCGCCGCTCTCGCCACGGCGGCGAAACCTCAACTGAACATGTGCCCCCAGAGGCTCAGACCGTCGGTGATGTCTGCGGATTGTGCCAGCCCCCATCGATCACGATGTGGTCGGCCTCTTTCGGTCCCCACGTTGCCGGATTGTATTCGTAGAGCGGCGTCGAAGTGTTCAAAATGGGATCGACCACGCGCCAGGCGGCCTCGACCGCGTCCTGGCGGGCAAAAAGCGTTGAGTCGCCGCGCATGGCCATCCACAACAGACGCTCGTAGGCCTCCATCTCCTCGGGGTCGGGGTTACGAGCTACCAGCAACTCCACCTGATCCGTATCAGCGCTCCCGGAGCGCTTCGCGAGGGCGCCGACGGCGGTGGCGATGTCGGGGCTCAGCCGGAAGCGGACATAGTTGTCTCCCTGCGGCATGTGGAGGTCGCCGAACAGCGTCTGGGGAGGACGCTTGAGCATCACCATCACCTCGGTGGCGGTGACGGGCAGACATTTTCCGGACCGGATATAAATCGGCACACCGCCCCAGCGCCAGGAGTCGACATAGAGCCGCACGGCCGCGAAAGTTTCCACCCGGGAATCGTGAGCGACGCCCGGCTCCTTGCGATAACCCTGGAATTGGCCGCGGACCAGGTCGTCGGCGCTGAGGGGCCGGATGGCGTGCAGCACCTTGCTGCGCGCGTCGCGCATGGCGTCCGGAGCGCCAGCGCTCGGCGGCTCTTCCGCCAGATAAGCGACGACCTGCATCATGTGGTTTTGAATCACGTCGCGAATGCAGCCCGATTCCTCGTAGAACTTGCCCCGCCCCTGGACGCCGAAGCTCTCCGCCATGGTGATCTGAACGCTGCTGATATAGTTGCGATTCCAGATGGGCTCGAGGAACGCGTTCGCGAAGCGGAAAAAGAGGAAGTTCAGCGTGGTTTCCTTGCCGAGATAGTGGTCAATGCGAAAAATATTGGATTCCGGGAACACCTTGGCCAGGTCAGCGTTCAGTTTTTGCGCCGATTGCAGGTCGCGTCCGAAGGGCTTTTCGATCACCACGCGGGCGCATTCCGAGCAGGCTGAAGTCTTCAGGTTGCCCGTGACCTGCTCGAACATGCTGGGCGGTATGGCCAGGTAGTAGAGCGGGTGGGTGGAGTTCGAACTCGCCAGAAGGTCGTGCAGGTTCTGAAACGTCTGGGGATCGCGATAATCCCCATCAACATATTCGAGCAAGCCGGCGAAGCGGTTGAACAGTTCCTCCTCCACCCCGCCGGCATGCTCTTTGACCGCGTCGCGCGCGTGCTCGATGAACTGCTCGCGGCTCCATCCGGAAAGCGCCACGCCGATCACGGGCACATTCAGGTTGCCCCGCCACATCATTTTGTACAGCGCCGGCAGAATCTTCTTGTGCGCAAGGTCACCCGAGGCGCCGAAGAGCACCAGGGCGTCGGATTCATCGGGCATGTAGGCTCCTGAGATTCATTTCTTTTCGAGGTGGCCGCCGAAGCCGAAGCGCATGGCTGCGAGTACCTTGTCGGCGAACTCGTCCTGGCCGCGCGAGCTGAAGCGCGAATAAAGCGCTGACGTGAGCAGAGGCGCCGGCACGCCCTCGTCGATGGCGGCCATCGAGGTCCACCGGCCCTCGCCCGAATCGGAGACGCGCCCCTCATATTCCTCGAGGTTCGGGCTCTTGTGCAGCGCCGCCGCCGTCAGGTCGAGCAGCCACGAACTGATCACGCTGCCGCGCCGCCACACCTCGGCAATCTCCGCCAGGTTCATGTCGAACTGATAGTACTTGGGATCGCGCAAGGGCGTCGTTTCGGCGTCCACTTCCTGAGTGCTCTTGCCGGCGTTCGCGTGCTTGAGGATGTTCAAGCCTTGGGCGTAAGCCGCCATCAGGCCATATTCGATTCCGTTGTGGACCATCTTGACGAAGTGCCCGGCGCCATTCGGGCCACAGTGGAGGTAGCCCCGATCGGCCGTGCCCTGGCCGGGTTTGCGGCCCTCCGTAGCCGGCGCTGCCTCGTATCCGGGCGCCAGGGCGGCGAAAATCGGGTCGAGCCGTCGCACAACCTCGGGCTCGCCGCCGATCATCAGGCAATACCCGCGCTCCAGTCCCCAGACGCCGCCGCTTGTTCCCGCATCCACGTAGTGCAACCCGCGAGACTTCAGCCGCTCAGCGCGATCGATGTCATCGCGATAGTAGGAATTGCCGCCATCGACGATGGTGTCGCCGGATTGGAGGCGCGATTCGAGCTGCCCGATCATGGAGTCGACCACGGCGGCCGGAACCATCAGCCACACCGTCCGCGGCGGTCGCAGCCCGGCCACAAAATCGTCGAGCGACGTTGTGCCGGCCGCGCCGGCGCTCGTGAGCTGTTCCACGGCGGCGCGCTGCGCGTCGAATACCACGCACTCGTGACCGCGCGCCAGCAGACGCTTCACCATGTTGGCACCCATGCGTCCGAGGCCGATCATACCGAGCTGCATCCCATCCTCCTCAAGAACAATTGATGCTGCGCTCGCGCGTCCGGCGGCAGGGAAAGCGGCTGATTGCGATTACTTGGAGCCAGCGCGCGCCGGGCTATTCTGTCGAAGCCGTGCGGGACTCAGTCCGGGCCTTCAGCTCTTCCAATTCTTTCAGCAGTCGCGACTGCCGTCGCGCAAGACTCCACGCGTACACCATGAAGATGATCCAAACCAGGGCATACGCTGCGAAAAGGAACTTGTTGACCACGGCGCTCCTTCGAAATTGTGCGGCGGCACCTTCGGCGACCGTGGGCTAGCCCGGAGGCCGCTCTTCGTGGTGCCGCATCGGTGATGCAAAGCCCTCCGCAATCCAGGCCAGCAACCGGATCGCCGCCCCGATTGAAAAGGGAGCCACGAGGTAAAGAGCCAGGTCCAGGAGACTCTCATGGCCCAGCAAGAAGTAGAGTGACAGCCAGAGCGAGGCGCCCAAAAGCGGTCCCAGGAACATGATGTACCGGGCAAGCAAGCTGATTCTCGACGGGCCTTGATTTACATCCACGCGCGTTCTTTCTCCTCTCATCATGATACTTCGTCGAATCTAATTGCAGTGACTGCGGCCTGAGCGCCGGCCCTATTCACACAACGGCCATCTGGTGCCGGGCCAGGCTGAGCGCGCGGCGGGCGCGCGAAATGCCGGTTCGCACGCGTACCAGATAGAAGAACAGACAGAGAAACGCACCCCAAGTTACGAACACCGTCAACCACATGCGCGGATCGAGGCCTGAGTCCGGACCGCCGCCGATCACCGGCTGCGGATGCTGGGTGCGCCACCAGCGAATCGCCATGTAGTCCACGATCGAAGTGATGAACCCGAGCGTGCCCACGACCCCGGCGAGAGCCTGCACCCGCGCCGGGTTGCTGACGTACGCGCGCAACATGAGATAGGCAATGTAGAGAAGCCAGACGATGAACGTGGCGGTCAGGCGAGGGTCCCACGTCCACCAGATGCCCCAGACCGGCTTGGCCCACAAAGGCCCGGTAACCAGCACGCCGCAGCAGAAGACGAATCCCACTTCGGCGCAGGCGTGAGCAAAATCGTCAGCCGGGCGCGAGCGCTTCCACAGGTAACCGATGCTCCCGAGAAAGACGAAGAAGTAGCCGAAGAGCGCCGTCATGGCCAGCGAGAAGTGGATATAGAAGATGCGCTGGACTTCGCCCATGGTCAGTTCCTCAGGGGCGTAGAGAAAGATGAGGTAAAGGGCTATCACCATCCAGGCCAGGGTGATCGCCAGGTGGAGAGTCATGGGGAATTTTTTGCTCATACGGTTGTCAGTACGTCAGCGCTTCAGTATGTCAGTGACCTGGTAACTCAGCGACGCCGCTTCTGATCAACTGACGAACTGACTCACTGACTACTCCTCGAGCACATACTCAAACAGCAGAAACGACGCCACAGTGAACACCAGGCTCACCGCCGCCACCCGTTCCACGCCTCCCCGGACCTCGGCGGCGCCGGCCCCGCGCAAAGCGTCCGCGCTGGCATCACTCGCGAGCACGAGAATCCAGAATGCCACAGGGAACTGGAGCACGGGCAGCATCACCTCGCGCATCCGCGTGTTCGCGGCTACGGCCCCGAAGATGGTGCCGAGGGCGGCGTAGCCCAGCGTCCCGAGCAACACGATGGCGGCGAACGCCGCGAGCGCGGGCACGAAGGAAAAGTTATACCAGAGCGCGGAAGCGAACACCACCACGGCCTCCGCCACGCCCAGAAAGACCAGATTGGCGAGGAGCTTTCCCACAAAAATCGCGCTCGGATCGATGGGCGCGAGGGCGAGCGCCTCGATACATCCGTTCTCACGCTCGGCGGCGAAGGAACGGTTGAATCCGAGAATGCCGGAAAAGGCGAAGGCGATCCAGAGCAGGCCGGGCAGCATGCGCAGCGACTCTTCGCGGCCGGTGTTGAAGGAGAAATTGAAAAGGAACACCACCAGCAGGCCGAAAACGCACATCGCGCTCAGCGCCTCGCGGCTGCGCCACTCCACGCGCAGATCCTTCAGGAAGATGGTCCAGACGGCGCTCAACTCTAACCTCGGATCCCGTGCTGCGGGATGCCTACTGCGGCGGCGCGGCCGGCACCGCGGTTGAGCCCTTCGGCATGAACTGTCCGAGATCCATTTCGGTAGCGCCTTCGGGCGGCGTAAACACGAAGGCGTCATCCGGGAGTGGATCATCGAGCTTCAGCTTGTTGAACGTCATGGTGCTCTTGGTGTCGGTCGGCGCGTCTGCGCCCGGGACGGTTACCTTGGTGTCTGAGCTTACCCGCACCACAAGGAGGCGGCCTTTGTCGACGCACAGGGTCTCGCTGACAGGTTCGACCTTGGCGGGCGTGCTGGCGGCCTTTGCCGCGCCTGCCGCCGGAGCCGGCTGGCGAACGATCTCGATCACGTAACAATCGGTGGCGATTCCGTCCAGTTGCAAGGTTTCACTGCGGACGATCTTCGCTTCCTTGACGTTCTCTGCGATGGTCGCGAAATCCGCAACCGCGCCGAGGCCCGGGAATGAACCGGAGGCGTCGCCCCCGAGCGCGGCTTGGTCGAATGGGAGCTTCGAATACTTGTGGAGCTGTGGCATGTAGAGCCAAGTCGTTTTGCCGTCGGAGATCATGGTGAAACTGGCGGGTCCGGCCGTGCTTTCCATGCGTACTTTGCCGGGAGTGGCGAAACTCATGACCACATGCATGGTCATGTTCTGTTGCATGTTCGGTCCCGTCATTACCGTCGTGACGTCGCCTTCGGCCTGCAGCGTCTTGACGGAGCGATAGTTCGCGCCAACCTTGCTCAAAACGTCCAATGCGTCCTGCTGACTGTCGGCGAAACCGAGGCTCGCCAGAAGCAGCACCAATCCCAACCAGTACGCTCGCCGTGGTTTCATAAGAGTGTCCCTCCTGAGGCTGTCAAAGATTGATTTGCTTCTGAGCCCGCCGTTTGGCATTGAGCGTCACACATTCTTGATTCAGCATTCGCAACTCAGCCTTGCGCCTTTTCCCCGCATTCCCCGCACGGGCAGAGCCCGCGCAGGTAGTCAAAGCTGTAAATCCCCGTCGCGTGCCCGTCGCTCCAGGTGATGCTCAAGGCATAGCGGCCCACCGCCTCGGCCTTCACCGGTTTCAGTGGATCCTCGTACATCGGCAGCGCGCCAGGCGCCGCCGCGGGCCGCGCCGTGGGACGCGACCCGGTGCCATGCGCGTCCGTGCAGGTAGCACAGGGACATTTCTCACGCAGGTAAGCGTAAGGATAAAGGCTGCGGTGCCCGTCGGACCACGAGACCACCACGGACTTGTTCTCGCCAGCAAGCGTAACCTTTTTAGGAGCAGGGACCATGCGAAGAATTGACTCATTGATTCAATGAGTCATTGACTCAATGACTCAATCACTGGCTCACTCAATCACCATCTCTTCGGCAACCTGTGCTTTTGCCAGTTCGGCCTCGAGTGCGGTGGCCACTTCGCGGAAGGCCTTGCCTTGCGGAGTGGCGCCGTCCAGGGCCACCGGTCTTCCGTTGTCGCTCTCGGTCCGGATGCGCAGGTCGAGCGGGATTTCGCCGAGGAAAGCGAATCCCAAACGCTCGGCCGCCGCCCGCGCGCCGCCGTGCCCGAAGATGTCCTCGCGATGCCCGCACTCGCTGCAAACGTGGTAGCTCATGTTCTCCACCACGCCGAGGATGGGAACGTTGAGCTTTTGAAACATGGCGATGGCCTTCGAAGCCACGGTCAGGGCTAGGTCCTGCGGCGTGGAGACGATCACGGCGCCCGTCAAGGCCGCCGTCTGGCAAAGGCTCAGTTGGATGTCGCCGGTGCCCGGCGGCATATCCACCACGAGGTAGTCGAGGTTGCCCCAGCGCACGTCGCCGAGGAACTGCTGAACGGTCTTGTGCAGCATGGGGCCGCGCCAGATCACGGCTTCGTCCTTGGGCAGGAAGTAGCCCATGGAGATGATCTTCACGCCATGTTCGACGGGCGGCTCGAGCTTGCCTTCCACGACCGAGGGCTCGTGGTGCGCGCCGAGCAGAATCGGGACGCTCGGGCCGTAGACGTCGGTATCCATCAAGCCCACGCTGCGTCCGGCGCAGGCCAGGGCCACGGCGAGATTGGCGGCCACGGTCGATTTGCCCACGCCGCCCTTGCCGCTCGCGACCGCGATGGTGGCCTTGACGCCCGGCGCGAGCTTCGGGGGTGCGCCGGCGGCGTCGGCGGCCGCGCTCCCATGCCGGGCTCCGGGTGCGCTGGCGGGGCCGGAAGCGCCGGCAGTTTCGGCCGGCGGGCGCGCCACGTGGATTTCCACTGTGCCGCCCTCCAGGGCCTCGACGGCTTCGTGCACGGCGCGCAGCAATTGCTGTCCGGCAGGCGTCGTGACGCTGATCGGGGGCGGCATTTCGAGGGCCACGGACACGCGCCCGTCGCCGATTTCCACGCCCTTGACGCAGCCGAGCGCGACGATGTCGCGGCCGCTCGCGGCGTCCTTGACGGCGGTTAGAGCCTTCATCACCTCTTGCGGATGGATGCGTTTGATCATCGGTGTCTTTGGGTAATGCGCCGTGAATCGGCAGGCTTCATTCTGCGGTCCCCGGGGGTCTTTGTCAAACCTGCGAGTGTCAAATCTGCGAATGTCGACCCTGCGGCTGTCAAAGCTGCCGGCCTCCCACGTAGCCTCATCGCTGACCAGGTCCCCGAAAAGCGGATGAGGACGCGCCCGCGGCTCGCCGATCAGTTTGCAGCCGCGGAACGCCTTCGACGAACGGCTCAGCCGCGCCATGCGCCGCGCTCGACGCGCGGTTCCGGCGTCCGCACGCCTGTCTTAGCGGTAGCGCAATTGGTGGGTTCCGGGGTGGCTTTGGGTCTGCTCTTGAACTGCGCTCATTTTTGCAAGCCGTTTCATCTCCGTCACATTCCGGCTTCGCTCGTAGGTCTCGGGGTCGGTCGTGCGGACGCAAACCCGGGCGTGCAAACGCGGCCTCCACCGCACCCAGGGCGCGATTCCACTAAGTGCTGCCCGCCTCGCTTCGTTCCGGGGGCTCCGGCCGGCGGCGGTCTCCCGCATCAACATGGCGGCGGGGCGGCGGGGCCGCGTCCCCAGCTCAGAAACACTGAAATGGTCACCCACCAGCCCGGCACCGCGAGCCCCGGCCGGTGGTACGTCAGGCTGGAGAAGCGCGGCAGGGCCTTGACCCCGAGCGCCAGGTTCATCCAGTCGGCCGGAGTGCAAAGGCGATGCCTTCACGCTCGCCCGAGGGAAGGCAGCAGGGCGCGATGGCGGTGCGCCGGCAGGGCAAAAGCCGCTCGGCGTGGAACTCGCTCCGCCACGGGTGGACTTCCAAGCGTTGCGGCGATTGGCGGCGATCCGCCCTGCAGAAACCGATACCGCGAGCCTAATCGAAGGCTAGCGGAGATGTCAAGAGTATTCAGCGTTGCATTGTAGGCTAGATGCGCAGGAAGCGCGGGAAAATTGGGACGGGGTGAAGTGGGCACGGCAAGCCGCGCCCCTACGACTGCTCAGCACAAAAAAGGACACCACGTTGACGAGCATTTCACACCTCCCTGACAACCCGGTCCTTCACGATGCTTAACCTCAGTATGGAGGGCGGAGAACGCCCTACTGAGAATCATCACGGAGATAAGAAATGCTTAAATCCATTGGTAACGCCCTATCGATCATCGCCGCCGCCATGTGCCTGCTCGGCCTGCTGGTGGCGCTCGCCGGAATCGCGTAGCCTGTAACAAAACTCCCACCGGCGCGGTCGTCGTAACAGTGGGCGACCAGGCGGGATTTGTTTCCCAGGTACCGTTTCGGGGCCAGTTCGGAGAGGGTGACGATCCAGGACTTTGCTTGCGCGGGCAAATATCCTACTCCTCAGCGGGGCGATCATCGCCGATGGGTGTGGGAAAAGCTGTTTTGTAACGCGTGCCATAAGATCGGGTATGCCGTGTTGGCTTCTGAGACGCCACGCATTTGTCGAAAAGCGCTCAAACGCGCTGTTGGGCGATGGTGAAGGAGTGTGTGTTCTCCAGGTCGGGGCGCGGGAAAGGGCCAGAGACTCGCTCTGGCCGACTTCCTGAGGTCAGCTTGGTCCTCACTTGCCCGGGGTGCCGACGCGGACTTCCTGCGCGATTTCCCGCCCCCCCCTCAGCCGAGGGGCTCGGGAATTTGTGACTGGGCGCGCCGGGCGGCATCGAGGAGCCGCTCACCAAGCCGGGTATCGCGCTGGGCACGGAAGGCTACATGTCGCCGGAGCAGGCACGAGGAGAGGCAGTGGACGCCCGCACCGACCTTTTTAGTCTCGGCGCGGTACTCTACGAGACGGCGACGGGCCGGCAGGCGTTCCCCGGAGACACAATCGCCCTCGCCTTTGACGCAGTACTCAACCGGGACCTCATTCTACCCTCGCGTTCTAATCCGCAGTTAACGACGGGATTCGACCGCGTCATCAGTATGACCGCGCTTTGGAGCGGTGTCGCAAGACGCTTGAGCTCGATCCCACGTTCAGTACTGCTCAGGCGCATCTCGCCTGGCTCCTTGCCCGCACTGGCCGCTACGGCGACGCCATTACTGAGGTGCAGAAGTGTTGTTCGCTTCCCGGTGCTGATTTGCGGGCCAAGTGCACACTCGGACTGGTCTACGCCAATGCGGGCAGAGCTGAGGAAGCCCGGAAAATCGCGGAAGAGCTCGAAAGCCAACGGGAACCTGGTGCCGTTGTGGCACTTGACTGTATCTATGCCGCCTTGGGAGATCGTGATCATGCTTTCCGGTGGCTGGAAGAGGCTTATAAGGAGCGTGTCAGCAACCTTGTGTTCATCAGCGACGCGCCCGCATTCGACAACCTTCACGGCGACCCTCGCTTCGATGATTTACTTCGTCGCATCGGGCTGCGTCCTACAGCCGTAACCCTATAGGGATCGCGGAAACGCTTCGGCGTCTCCTGGAATCCGCGGCTCTTCGTGGAGAGGGCGCGGCAAGCAGCGCCCCTACTCCCTCTTCGCGCCCGGTTTCAGTTCCTGGTCCTTGTACTGAAGCTGGTACAGCTTGAAGTACAGCCCGCGGCGGTCGAGCAGCTCCTGGTGGGTGCCGATCTCGCGCACGCGGCCCTTGTGCATCACCACGATCCTGGAAGCGTTCTGAATGGTGGAGAGCCGGTGCGCGATCACGAGCGCGGTGCGATTCTCGAGCATCCGGCCGAGCGCCTCGCGGATCAGGTATTCGGTCTGCGGATCGATGCTGGAGGTGGCCTCGTCCAGGATCAGGATGCGGGGCTGATGCGCGAGGGCGCGCGCGAAGCACAGGAGCTGCTTCTGGCCGACCGAAAGCGTTACGCCGCGCTCCTTGACGGGCTCATCGAAGACGCCGGGCAGGTTCTCGATAAAGCCGAGAGCGTTCACCTGGCGGGCGGCCTCGCGTACTTCCTCGTCACTGATCGGCTTCGCACCCGGCGGGGTGCCCAGGCGGATGTTCGAGGCGATGGTCCCCGAAAACAGGAATGAGTCCTGCAATACCAGTCCGAAGTTGCGCCGCAGATCGGCAAGGCGAAGCTCGCGGATGTCGACGCCGTCGAGCCGGATCGCGCCTTCCTGCACCTCGTAGTAACGCAGCAACAGGCTGGTGAGCGTTGTTTTGCCGGCGCCCGTATGGCCGACCACGGCCACGGTCTCGCCCGGCTCGACGGTGAAGCTCACGTCCTCCACCACGCGGTGCGTGCCGTCGTAGGCAAAGCCGATGCTGCGGAATTCGATGCGCGCGCCCGTGGAGGCGGAGCGGCCATTGCCGCCGGCGTGAGCGTCATCGGAAGCGGCTGCCGGCACGGCGGCGGACTCGGGGCGGGGCAGCGCCAGGGGCTCGGCGGGATCGTTGATGGTCACGGGCGCATCGAGCAGCTTGAAGATCCGCTCGGCGCTGGCCATCGCCGCTTGCAGGATGTTGTACTTGTCGCTCAGGTCCTGGATGGGCCGGAAGAAGCGCTGCGAATACTGAATGAAGGCGATGGCCGTGCCCACAGTGAGGGCGCCGTGCAGGCTCATTCGCCCGCCGCAGTACAGGATAATGGCTACGGCCATGACGCCAAGAAACTCCACGGCGGGAAAGAAGAGGCCATAAGCCAGGATGGAGTCCTTGTAGGCCTCCATGTGAACCCGGTTGATCGATTCGAACTCGCGATAACTGCGCTCTTCGCGGTTGAACAGTTGCAGCACGGCCATGCCGCTCAAGTGTTCCTGAAGATAGGCGTTGATGCGCGCGATGGCCACGCGAATGCGCCGGTAGCTCTCGCGCACCGCCCGGCGAAACCACATGGTAACCACCACGATAACCGGCAGGACCGAGAAAGTCAGCAGCGCCAGTTGCCAGTTCACCTTGAGCATGATGGCCACGATGCTGAGCAGGGTGAAGATGTCGCCGAAGATGGCCACCACGCCCGAGGCAAACAGGTCATTCATCACGTCCACGTCCGTGGTGACGCGTGTGACCAGCCGTCCCACGGGGTTGCGGTCGTAAAAACTGAGCTCCAGCCGTTGCAGATGGGCGAAGATCTCCTTGCGCAGGTCGTACATGACTTTTTGGCCGACGAACTGCATGGCGAAATCCTGCCCGAACTCGAGCAGGAAGGTCAGGATCACGCTCGGTAGAAAGAGTGCGAGGGCGATCTGAAGGATGCCGACGGCCGGAACCGGGCTGAGGAAATGGGCCAGAAATGCGGGAAGATGGGCTTGGTGCGTGGGATCAAGATAACGGTCCACTTCCACTTTCAGGAGGTAGGGCGGCACGGCCTGCAACAGCCCGTAGAAGAAGATGGCGACGAGCGCCAGCACCACCACGCGCCGGTAAGGGCGCAGATAAGCGAGCAGGCGGCGCATCAGGCGCGAGTCATACGCCTTGCCGAGGACTTCTTCTTCGTGCAGATTCTCCGCCATCTGTTTTTACCCGACCGTCCCGAGCGCTTCATTCGGAATGTTCGTAGATCGTGGATCGTAGATCGTTGGCTTTAATCCGAAAGCAGCGATCGTGCTCGAATCTTCGGCCACCTGTTCTCGTCACGGTCCCGCTGCACGATTTCCCCCATCGAGCGAAGATAGGCGTTGAGCCAATGCCGCGTCTCGTTCGACGAACCTCGCGCCATGCGAACGAAGCGCCGGTTCTCAACGAAACTCCTCCGCCCCATCCCCTCCGTGATATTCGCTCCAATGCTGTCGGTCGCTCGTACCACTTGCTTGCCGACGGTGTCCTTCGCAAAAAAGTCCCACGTGACAACCGCGGACCATATCTGGTCGGCCAGCTTTTCAGCGAGCTGGTATACCCTGAGTCGCTTAAAACTCGACCGCTCAATTTGCATGTCGGCCCCCAGCGCGAAAGCTGCTGTGCCGGGACAACGATCCACGATCTACGAACAACGATCTACGCACCAGTAGCAAAAAGCCACTGACCACGGACCACTGACAACGGACCCCTCACGCTTCGAGTTCCAGTTCCTCCTCAATCAATTGCCGACGGTACAATTCCGCGTAGTATCCGTCCTGATCGAGAAGCGCGGCGTGGGTGCCTCGCTCGACGATCTCGCCGTCGCGCAGCACCACGATTTCGTCGGCGTTCTGGACGGTCGAAACGCGATGCGAAATCAGGAGGGTGGTTCGCCCGGCCACCACCCCGGCCAATTCCTGCAGGATCTTCTCTTCCGTGCCGGTATCGACGCTCGAGAGCGCATCATCAAGAATCAGAATGCGCGGATCACGAATCAGGGCGCGGGCGATGGCGGTGCGTTGCTTCTGCCCGCCGGAGAGCGTGAGGCCGCGCTCGCCCACCACCGTCTCAAATCCCTTCGGGAAGTCGCGAATCTCCGCCAAGATATTGGCGACGGAAGCGGCGCGCTCTGCTCCGGCCGGGCCGGCGTCCGGCGCGCCGAACTTTATGTTCTCAAGGATGGAATCGCTGAACAGAAACGTCTCCTGCGGCACGAATCCGATGCTGTGGCGCAGCAGCGCCAGCGGAATCCGCCGCACCGGGACGCCGTCAATCAGGAGGGTCCCCTCGGGCGCGTCCCAGAGACGCGGGATCAGGCTTACCAGAGTCGATTTTCCCGCGCCGGTCTCGCCCACAATCGCCACCGTGCGTCCGGCAGGAATGTGCAGATCGATGTTCTTCAAGACCGGGCGGCCGTCGTATGCGAAAGTCAGATTACGAAACTCGATCTCACCGCGCAGGGCCCTCAGGGGCTCGGCCGCTGCGTCGCGGTCGTCAATGTCGGGCTTCGCCAGGAAAATCTGCCACAAGCGTCCGAGCGACGCCAGGCCGCGCTGCACCAAATTCGTCACCCATCCGAGCGCGATGATCGGCCAGATCAGGTACATCATGTAGACGTTGAACGCGGCGAGCGTCCCCACCGAAATCCGCCCCTCGAGCACGTGGTGACCGCCAATCACCAGGATCAGCATGAAGGCGATGGAAAACATCAGGGCCAGCACGGGCCAGAGGAAGCTCGAGATCCAGATCAGGCCTTTATTGCGGCGCACCATCTCCTGGTTCATGTCATCAAACAGCGCCATCTCGGGTTCTTCCTGGCAGAAAGAGCGCACCACGCGCACGCCGGAGAGGTTCTCGCGCACGCGCTCGGTCAGCTCGGAATAGAGGGCCTGGATGCGCTCGAAGCGATCGTGAATCCTCTGTCCGAACACCTTCACCAGAATCGAGACGACGGGCAGCGGAATGAGGGCGACCAGCGTGAGCCGCCAGTCGAGGTGGACCATGAGGGCCACCGTGGCCACGCCCACCACCACGGTGCTGGCCGAGTACATGATGCCCGGGCCCACCAGGTTGCGGACGGCGTTGAGGTCGTTGGTGAGCTTCGACATCAGGTCGCCGGTGCGGGTCTCGTTGTAATAGCGCTGCGAGAGCTTTTCGAGGTGGGAGAACAGGTCGTTGCGCAGATCGTACTCAACGTCGCGCGAGATCCCGATCAGAATCCAGCGCATCCAGAACTGAAAGACCGCCTTCACGAGCGCCACGGCGAGCATCAGCGCTGCCAGGGACAGGAGCCTCTGGGCGGGCGCCGAACCGGACAGGCTGTCGATGCCGTCCTTGATGATGAGAGGAACGATCACTCCGACCAGTTGCGAGACGGTGAGGGTCAGAAAGCCCAGTACGTACCGTTTCTTGTAGCGGGCCAGGTAGGAGAGAAGCGGGCTGAGACGTCGAAACATGATGGAAGCCGGTCGATGCGCCGGTGAGCGTGCACGCCACCGGTCCGTGACTATTAATTATAGGGGACGGCTTCGACCGGTGGCCAGAGACCGACTGGTGGCTGGACTAGGTCGGGTTCCGGCTGCCACCCGAGGTCCGGCAGGCACCTGCCAACCTGACCTACCTTTCGGCTGCGGCAAGCATCCTAGTCGAGGGGTGCGAACCACCCTTTTTGCTTTGACGAGGCCCGGTATTTGATGGTGAAATGATCGGGTGGGCGTCGGGCACACCCGCAGACACCAGTATTGAGGCAGAGAGAATGGACAAGAAGCTTTTCGGTACCTGCACTCTCGCGCTGGCCGTGGCAATGAGCGCTCCGCTGCTGCGAGCGCAAGACCAGCAGAATCAACCGGCGCCAGCCGCGCAACCGGCGGCCCCGCCGGCGCAGCAACTGGCGCAGCCGGATCAGCCCGCCGACCAGCCTGCCGATCAGCCGAACGGCACGCAGATCGTGATACCGGAAGGGACTGAGTTCAAACTGCAGCTTCACAGCAGCTTGAATTCGAAGACGACCAAGGCCGGCGACCGCGTCCTGACAACGCTCCTCGACCCCGTCGCGGTGGAGGACGAGGACGTGCTCGGCAAGGGTATCCGCGTCGATGGTCACGTGAGCGAGGTCAAAGAAGCGGCCCGGCGCGGCCGGGGCGGTGATCTGATGGTGATTTTTGACACCATCGAGATGCCGAGTGGCGAGAAGGTGGCGATTCAGGGCTCGCTTACGGAGGTTTTTTCAGCCACGAGCGGCGGCAGTCAAAAGGTAGGGCCCGAAGGCGATCTCAAGGGTAACGGCGCGTCGCACAAGGAACAGGCGGCGCTGATCCTGGCGCCCGCGGCGCTGGGCGCGGCGGGCGGCCTTGCTCCCGGCATAGCCGGCGCGGGAGCCGGCATCGCCATGGCTTACTTCCTCCCGCACGGGAAACAGGCGACGTTGCTCGCGGGCTCGCTCATCGGCATGCGCCTCGACCGCGACGTCACGATCACGATGCCCGGCCAAGACGCGAAATGATCTTTCGGATGACCCGCTGTCGCTGCCCCTGGGTGGTCATGCCGGCATAGAGCGGCGTCTGGGCGAGCGTGCAAACCGCCCCGATTCTTCGACCGTTTTCGCACCTCAAGTTTCCAATGCCATAACCGCGACCAACGCCGTGCCGGTGTCGTCACGGCCGCTTGTGTGCCGTCACGCGGATCCCGTGCCGCGGGCGCAGCGTGACGCTGGGAAGTAGCGCGATCGACTGGCCCGGCACCAGGCTCAGATGGAATCGCTGGGCAATGGTGGCAAGGATCAGCGCGGCCTCCATCTGCGCGAAGCCCGCTCCGATGCACACGCGCGGTCCGCCTCCGAAGGGAAAATAGGCGAAACGGGGCAGAGCGCCGCGACGGATGGGATCGTCGCGCCAGCGCTCGGGGTCAAAGCGCTCCGGATCGGGGAAGAATCGGGGATCGCGATGGGTGATCCATTGCGAGATGAACACGTTGGTTCCGGCTCGCAGCCGGAATCCGCCCGCATCGAAGGCTTCGCGGGCCTCGCGGCCGATACCCCAGGCCGGCGGATAAAGCCGCATCGACTCCTTGAGCACCATGTCGGTGTAGCGCAGTCGCGGCAGATCCTCAGGGGTCGGAGCGCGCCCCGCGAGCTCCCGGGCGAGTTCATCCGCGAGCCTGCGCTCGGCTTCCGGGTTCAGGCCGAGCAGGTACCAGGTCCATGAGAGTGCGAGCGCCGTGGTCTCATGGCCCGCGAGGAACAGCGTCATGGCTTCGTCGCGAACCTGACGGTCGTCCATCGCTCCGCCCGACTCGTCTTGGGTCTGCAACAGGAGGCCGAGCAGATCGGTCTCCCGGTCGGCGGCAAAATCGGCGCCCGCATTGGCAGTCCGACTGGTCGAAGGCTTGCCGCCGCCCGCGGCGCGGCGCTCACGGATCATGCTGTACAGGGCCGCGTCGAGCCGGCGCACCGCCTGACCCATCTTCGATGTGCGCGGCAGCGCCAGCCAGCGCGGCAGCACCATCGCCATGCGGGCGTAGTCCGAGAAATTTTCCATCACAACCTGCAAGGCCTCGCCAATCGGGCCGGCGTGCGATGAGACGTCCGCCCCGAAAAGGCACTCGGCCACGATCTGCAGCGTGAGGCGCATCATCGCCTGGTGGACGTCGAAGGTCTCGCCGTCCTCCCACTGGGAGACGGCCCGGCCGGCGTCATCCACCATCACGCGGGCGTAGCGAAGGATATTCCCCCGATGAAATGCGGGCTGCACCAGGCGGCGCTGCCGGCGCCAGGTTGCTCCCTCGCTGGTCAGGAGCCCGTCTCCGAGCACGGCGGTCAGCGCCCGATAATCGCGCGACTTGACGAAGTTCGCCGAGTTCGTGATCAGGACGCGCTCAATGTCGTCGGGATTCGACAACAGGCAGACCGGAATATGCATGAAGCGAAAGGAAACGACGTCGCCGTAGCGCCGCGCACAATCCGTCATAAAGCCCAGGAGGTCGCGACGGAGTTCCAGCATGCTGCCGAGAAGAAATCGCCCCTTGGGTCCGGGCGGGAGCCCAGGCATGGGCGCGGGCGGAGCTTTACGGGCTACGGCAGTTGCGGGCATATTGGGGCCGTCACGATGCGTGCTCGGGATCGTTGATTTCTGGCGCGAGGTCTTCGCTTAACGCAGCAACGTCTCCTCCACGAGTGAACGCCGCTTCGCGCGCGGAGGCGGAAAGCCGGCCGCCGCTCGCGCGTCCGGCGGACTCGCGAGCCGCTCGCGAACAAAGGCGGTCAGCGCCAGGCTCGAGTACTCCGGCGGGCGCACGGGGAATGACGGCTTCGACCTGAAAAACTCGGCCTCGATGCCAGCCCCGAAATCGGGTCCGACCTTGACCCCCCACTCGGCCCCCAACCGGACCCCCAACTGGACGCCCGAAACGGCGCTGCTGCCATTGCGCGCCTCGTCCGTGGACGCGGTCCGATTTTCGACCGGGACGAGCGCGTGTGCCCGGCGAATCCAGCGTCCGGCGGACGCCTTGAAGTCGGCCCGGGACGGATCCAGCACCACCAGGTAAAGCAGAGGGTCGATAAATTCCATGATGCTGTTGCTCTCGATGATCACCGAGGGAGCGCAATCGAGCCTGCGCGTCAGAAGGGGCACGGCCGCGCCCAGTTGGCCTTCGCGCACACGCAGCCAGAGCGATTGCCGTGCGCCGGCTGCGAGGTATCGTGAGGTGTCGCTTCCGGTCGCCGGATCGCGCTCCTCGGTGACCGCGAAGGGATGCTCCCTGGGGGCGCATTCGCAGGCGTGTCCGTCGTGCGAGCAGACGCCGTGGCCATACTGCGTGATCTTGACGGCGGTCCAACCGAGCGTAGCGAACTCGCGGATCAGGGCGGACATCACCGAAGTCTTGCCGATGTTTCGCGTGTGGCCGCCGACCACCACAACCTGCATCGAGAGCCTCCCCTCGGCGTCCAGTATACCCCGGCTTGTTCCGGGCCGATTCTCGCGGGCGCCTGGCAGCCAACACTGGACACCTGCAGCTGCCTTGCCGATCGACCGGGAATTGCAGTTCGCGGTCGGTCGGGTGTATCTTATCGCTCGTTGGAAAAATGAAAGCGCAAAACCCCGGGTTAAGGTCCGCCCGGCGAAAGGAGGATACCTGTCATGTCGAGAAGAAGCGCGATTCCGGCAGCGGCCATATTGGTGGTTTCAGCAATGCTGCTCCTCAGTCTGACCGCGCTCGGGCAGCGCGCGCCTCGGTCCGGACAATCCGGCCTTACGATCCCGAGCTACTGCAATCCGTGCCTGGAATACGCCGGGGACTTCGACCCGAACAATGCCCAGGCAAACGGTCTCGCCAACAGTTGCACCCTCGATTACGATTGCAGCGATCCCTCGGAGTCGAACATCGTCTATGTTCCGTTCACGGTGCCGGTAGGGCAGCAATGGCAAGTCTCCGGCCTGTTCACGAACAACATCTCCACGGTGAGCGTCATCGACCCTCCGGAGGCGTACTGGTCCATCTCCATCCTCAAGAAGGCGGGTCAACCGAACGAGGTGCTCTATGAGGGGACGTCGCCGGCCTCATTTACCCTGACGGGAATGGGCGCTCCGCTCATCAACGTGTACAACGTGCTGGTCAAAAACATTAAGACCCCCACTGGCGGCCCGATCGTTCTGAAAGCGGGCAGGTACTGGTTGGCGGTTGTGCCGCAGTGCACGAATGCAAGCGATTCGGCTTGCTCCTCGGCCGAGTACTTTGCCGCCGATGTGGAAGACATGCCGCCTCCCAATCAGTTCGGCCCGCCGGAGCCGTGGGATGACTCCTTCTTTTATTCGGCCACCTTTGGCTTTGACTATGAGCCCACTTGGGGTCCGAGCGGACCCTGCTCCGGCGTCGGCTGTGATGCCTTCTCAGCCGGAGTGGTCGGCAAGGCCATGCCTGACGATGGCCCCGCCGAGTAACGCGCCCGGCCTGTCCTCGACATTCGCGCAGTTGCCGATGTGAGCCCGGCTATGTTGCTCAACTGAGCGCGATGGGCGAGATGGAATGGTAGAGGCGGCCGAGCGCCGGCCTCTACCATAACTCGAAGGGCGCCTCAGTTAGAACGTGCCTTTTGTTAGAACGTGACCTTCAGCCCCCATTCAACGCTGCGGGGCCCACCGAAGGCAAACACTCCCGAGCCAAACAAAGTTCGATTCGTGCGCAGACCCGGCGTGGTGGTGAGGTCGATCGACGCGCCCGGAACCACAGCGCGCGAAGAGTCGGTAATAGTCCCTTCGATGCTGCCCGTTGAAATGGTGGTCTGTGCGAATGCGGCCGGCACCAGTGAAAGAAGCAGCGCTGCGATGATCATTCCGGGTTCCGCGCCCAGGGGGCCGCGGAAATACAGTCTCTCCCTCATGAACTCCTCCTCCGGCTGACGCCGTTGGCTAAGCGGCCGTGGCCGAGCGGTGTGCCACAGTCTGCTCCCTCCGATTCGTGTGAGTGTAACGAGGTTTTGACCCTGGCGCAACGGATAGGCCGCCCCGGTAGTGTCCTAATTTCGATTCCATTCACGCCTCACGCGCTTTGGCAATCAGAGTGCTACGGCGCCCACTCGACCTCCATTCCCGAGTGCTAAAGACGCTGGTCATTCCAGGTCACGGTCGATGAACTCGCAGGCGAGTTCGCGGGCTTCCTTGGTGCTCTCGTCGCCGGTCAGCCCTGAAAGACATACAGCCACACAGACACTGGCGATAACGCCCCTTGTGTTCATACTGTACCCCTCTTTGAGAGCTAACGCCACAACACAAAACAACCACGGGCCGGAGGGCCGCCCCCAGGGAACTTAGAAGCTCACAGCTCTGCCGCTACGGGATGAGCTTGTATATTACGCCGACCAGATCGGGGCCACCCTCGTAGGTCGTACCGTAGAGGTAACCCTTGTAGACAAACAGGTTTCCATGAGGCGATAGACCATCCGTGCCAGTGAAATTATGAAGCGCGGTTTTCTTCCCTGTGGCGCTTAGCATGAAAACAGTTCCGCACCCGGCCCCGCCGCAGTCTCCGCCGCCGGTTGTCGTTCCGTAGAGACCGCCCGACGGGTTGCGTAGCACCCCGCCGCCCGGGTAGCTTCCATCCGTCCCGCCAGCGAAACTGTAGAGAACCGTCTCGTTGCCGGCAGAGTCTAGCTTGAAGATAACGCCACACCCTAAGGAACAAGCGAAGTTGCCGCCATAGGGAGTCGTTCCGTAAACATTGCCCGCCACATCCTGGATGAGGCCTGTGAATGGGTAGGCTCCGTCTGATCCCCCGGTGAATGGGTACAGAACAGTCTCGTTTCCGGCGGAGTCTAGCTTGAAAACTACGCCGTACCCGTGAGTCCCCCCTCCGCTGGCCGTACCGTAGAGGTTACCGGCACCATCTCGGATCAGGCTCCCGGCAGGAAATGCTCCGTCTGAGCCTCCCGTGAAACTGTAGAGGACTGTCTCCTGCCCTGCCTTGCTCAGCTTGAAGATCACTCCGCACCCAGAAGTGGCGCACGGGCCAGAATAACTGCCGCCCGCTGCCGCGCTGCCATAGAGATTGCCTGCCGCGTCGCGGATTAAAGCCGAAGTGGGATTCCATCCGTCTGAGCCTCCCGTGAAAGTGTAAAGGACTGTCTCCTTTCCTAGTAATACTAGGTTAAGTTGTTAAGAGCTGTCCAGAACCCGAAATCGCATGTGGCACCAGGGACAAAACCCGCTGAGCCTAATCAGCAGCCGTTGTAGTCCCTTCCTCACTTGGGGCAAGGTCGC
>Ga0210398_10000145_pt1 | contig 89179 bp, 80 predicted proteins | sample IncBWC4OmetaG_FD_161047 | JGI IMG/M metagenome (GOLD analysis project Ga0210398, IMG submission 161047) | Forest soil microbial communities from Barre Woods Harvard Forest LTER site, Petersham, Massachusetts, United States - Inc-BW-C-4-O | ecosystem: Environmental > Terrestrial > Soil >... | reverse complement strand
ACAGGTCGACGGTCCGCCTGCGTTGACTACTATGGCTATCGGTGATGTTTCGACGGGAGTCGCAGCCGCGATGGCTGTAGGCTTTGCGCTATTGCATCGTGAGCGCACGGGCGAAGGCCAGTACCTGGACGCGTCGCTGCTGGACACTTACTTTCATATGCACGAGAAGACCGTGCCGATCGTGTCGCTGCGGGGCGATAAGTTTCACCCGACGAGAAGCGGTTCGTTGCATCCTGACGGCGGCACTACCGGGATATTTCACTACAAGGGCGACCAATATATTCAGATCACGTCGACGCCGCATCAGTGGCCGCAATTCGTGCGCGCGCTTAGGATGCCTGAATTGGCGACTGACCCGCGTTTCAAGGATGCGCGCGGTCGGCGCGACAATAAGGAGCAACTGCGCGACGTCATCGAAGATTGGCTCTCAAAGCAGCCGAGCCGCGACGACGCGATCGCTACGCTCGATGCCGAGCGCGTGCCGTGCGCGCCGGTGCTGACGGTGAACGAAGCGGTAAAGCATCCGCATCACAATGAGCGCAAGACAGTTCGATGGGTGAAGGATCCTTTGCTGGGTACAGTCGCGATTCCGGGCGTGCCGGTGAAGTTCTCGGCGTGGCCGGATAGGACAGAAGTGCGGTCTGCGCGACTCGGCGAAGATAACGAGCGAGTTCTACGCGAGTTACTTAAAATGCCGGCAGATCAGATTCGCAAGCTATATGCGGAAGGAATCCTGGTCCACGACTCGACGCTCGACAACAAGCCGTAGCTGTCTCGAGCGGAATCGGAACGGAGTTAAACTGGTGGAGCTGACGCGGATCGAACGCGCGACCTCCTGAATGCCATTCGGTTCCATGCTCCCACGAGCTCCAAAGCAAAGCAAGAAACCCCAATAGAAATCGAAGTTACCAGCACTTCGAGTTGGGTCTCTTTGGAGCCTGTCGCGCAGGGTTCTCGGACAAAAGGCGGACATTTCTCGGACAGCAATCGGCGGTTTGTGATGCCGATCGCTGGGGAGTGTACCGGGCTATGGCCGCGAATCTTTACGTCGAGGCGCGCCGCGAGTGGGATGAGCGATACGCCGATCTCGTTCTTGGCAAACGCAACTGGCAGATAGCGGCCGGCGGGCTGCTTCTTCTCTCGCTGATTCTCGCCAGTGGCATCGTCTGGCTCAGCAGCCGAAGCCGCTACATCCCCTACGTCGTTGAAGTCGACAAACTCGGATACGCGCTAACGGTTCCGCAGCCGCTCAGTCCGGCGTCCGTTCCCGATGTAACTGCGCGAATGCAGCGTTACGAAATCGCCGCCTTTGTCCATAACGCGCGCGCGGTCTCTACTGACCCGCAGGTAGAGCATCAGATGCTCAATTCTCTGCTCGCGCACGCGCGCGGCGCGGCGGGCAGATTCCTCGACGCTTACTACCACTCTGACGGTTTCACTCATAACCCTTTCAAACTCGCAGAGAAGCAAACCGTCTCGATTCAAATCGATTCAATTCTGCAGCTTTCGCCCAGCAGCTACCAGGTGCGCTGGACGGAACAGCAGCGCGATTTGAACGGAGTTGTGATTGGAGCGCCTACGCACTGGGAGGCCGTACTTCAGACACAGATCGTCCCGCCCAACTCCGACGACGCGATCATCAGCAATCCGCTTGGCTTTTACGTGACACAGATCAGCTGGACCGAACAGCAAGGATAATCCGCTCAAGGGAGGAAACGCGATGAAGTACATAGCCGCAGGAAGTATGTCGCTCGCAGTCTTGTTGAGTGCATGTGCGAGTCAGCAGCAACCACCCACACCACCGCCACTGAAACTCGTAACAGAGTCTCCCAGTGAGCCGAGTGCGACGCCGCCACCGGTGACAGGAGCCCAACTGCTCGCGCAGCAGCCGTCTGAGGTCCAGGCCGCAATCAAAGAGCATCAGCAGGACGGAAAGTGGCTCGCCTATCGAACGGCCGAGTACACACTTTATCCCTATAACCAGGAACCGGAGCCGACCGTCGATTGCGCGCCGCTGCGCACCACCGACATTCAGCTGCAGCCGGGCGAGACGATCACCGACGTTGCGCTGGGAGATACCGAGCGCTGGATGGCGACGCCAGCCGCCTCTGGTGATCCGCGCGATGCCGTCCCTCACCTAGCGGTGAAACCGCAGGTTCCGGGAATCGAAACCAACCTGACAATCTACACGACAAGGCACATCTATCACCTCCTACTGCGGTCGCGCGGGCGCGCGATGCAGGAGGTCGAGTTCTACTACCCAGAAGAGCTGATCGCGGCGATGAAAGATGCCGACTCAGCCGCAGCGAACGCCAAGCAGGAAGCCGTCGATCCGCCTGGTGAATCCAACGACATCGTGAAGGTCGCATCCGTAGATCCAGCGCAGATCAATTTCGCTTACACGGTCGCAGGGCCAAACGTTCCGTGGAAGCCCGTTCGAGCCTTCGACGACGGTTCTCACGTCTATGTCCAGATGGCTGCCGGAATGAAGTCGAGCGAAGCTCCAGCTCTGCTGATCAACGCCGGCAGCGGAACCCAGATGGTCAACTACCGCGTCAAGGGCAACTACTACGTCGTCGATCGGCTTTTCAGCGATGCGATCCTGGTCGCCGGTGTCGGCCGCGATCAGGACCGCGTGACGATCTCCTATGCAGGCGCAACGAGGTAACGGCCATGGCAACCGCAGACGTCATTCATGAGCAGGAAGAGCAGGAACAAGAGCACCTCGGGGGCGGGCGTTTCAATCGCCTTCTCGGCGTGGTTTTCGTGGCGGTTGCGATGCTCGGCGGAGTGGCGCTTGCACTCGGCGTCCAGTCCTCGGGGATAGGTCAAACTTCCTCTTCTCAGAAATCAGCCGACGACCCAGGCTCAGCAGCCCGAGACCGTGGAGAAATAGAGGACCTCGCAGCTCATGGTCCGGTGCCTCACGCGGCGCCGACCATCATGCCGACTGAACCGGTCATGCCGATCCCCCAGCAGCCCGTTCAACCCAGTGCGCCGAAGCCTCCGAGCCGGTACGCGCAGTGGGCCGAAGAGAAGTACATGAAGGCGCTCGAATCAGCGGAGATGGTGCAGGCGTTTCACAGTGGGGGAACGCTGGAGATCGCAAGCGCAAAGGGACCGCAGCCCGACTCGTATACTTCCAGTGATCAAACCAATGCGACAATAAGCGTTCATCCCGCCGCTTCCCCATACACGGTGATGGCGGGAAGCGTTCTACCGGCTGTTCTGATCAGCGGCATCAATTCGGATCTGCCGGGACCGATCCTCGCGCAGGTCAGCCAGAACGTCCTGGACAGCGCGACCGGCAGATCGGTTCTCATCCCTCAAGGAAGCCGCCTAATCGGCGCCTACCAGAACGCATCTTCATACGGTCAGCAGCGGGTTCAGATCGCGTGGCAGCGGCTCATCTTTCCGAACACCTCCAGCATGAATCTGCCGCAAATGCCGGGCGCCGATCAGAGCGGCTACGCCGGCTTCTCAGATCAGATCGACCACCATTACCTCGCAACGTTCGGAACCGCAGCCGTGATGAGCCTGATCAGCGCAGGCCAGTCAGTTGGACAGATGGCGACTTTCGGCGGCGGCGCCTCTTACGGACCGTACGGTTACTACCGACCGAATCAATGGGCGATGGCGAGCCAGACTGCCGGTTCAGCCGCGTCGGGACAATTCGGAGCGTTGGGTCAGCAGATGATCGGACAGGGATTGAATCGGCCGCCAACGATCGAAATCCGCCCGGGCTACCAGTTCGACGTGATGATCACCCAGGACCTCGTATTCCCCGGACCGTACGGGAAGTGAGTCTGCAATCCAATCTTTGAAGGAGAAAGGCGATGGGAGTTCTCAAACGCAAACAGGAAAGCGAAGCGATCACATTCAAGCTGCCTGCAGCTCTCAAGCGTGAGATCGAGCAACTGCGGAGTCGGGCCGAAGATGCGGGCTTCGATCTTGGCGAGACGATTACCGCGGCGATGTGGCGGCTCTGCAAACAGATTAAGGCCGAACTCGAAGGTGCGCCTCGTGCGGGGCGGAAACTGAATGGCCGTACAACCGAAGCTTCGACGGAGAAAGTGCAGTGAGGATTTTCAGGAATTTCTCAGGCGCTTTGCGGCGCGCGGAAGGAGCGGATTGGAAGGGTGCATTGGAGAGGGGGGAAGGCCAGTCGTTCGTAGAGCAAGATAAAGGACCTGCGGTACCGTGCGGCATTTTCCGCGGATTGCTCAACGAACTCGCGGCCTTCCCCCCTCGGAGGCAGCCATGATCAGCACACTGTACAGCACGGCAGAAAACCCCGCCGGATCGCTTGCTCAGCGCATTCATTTTCAACAATTGGAAGGCGCTCGTGGACCGATTGGAGCGATGGCCGTAATTGCGATCGCCACAGCGCTCTTAATCACAGTCGGCGACGCTCTCGGCGTACTGATCTCGAACACGGATAGCGCCGCACCGGGAGGCGTCTATCGCATCGTCGCTCACGAGATTGAGCGTGGCGAACTGGTTGCGGCGTGCCTGCCGAGCCCGATCGCCCAGGAGGGTCGCGCGCGCGGCTATCTGCGCACTGGCCCTTGCGCCGGCAACGCGGAGCCGGTGGGCAAGATCGTGGGTGCCCTTCCCGGCGATAGCGTCGAGATCGAACCCGGATGGGTTGCGGTGAACGGCGCACGATTCGCGCGCAGCAAAGTTGCCACGCATGACAGCGCACACCGCCCGCTTCCGCATGTCGCGTGGGGCAGCCATCGAGTCGCAGCCGGCCAGGTGTGGCTGTTCGGCTTTAACGATCGCCGGAGCTGGGACTCGCGCTACTTCGGTCCGATTCCGCTCGCGAACGTTAGCGGAGAAATCAGACCGGTCGTGACCTGGTGAATGCCATGAACAGCCGCGGAAATGGAAATGGGAACAGCCACAGCCCCGAGCAGGGACTGCGCGTGCATCATCTCGCCAACCTCGGCGGATTGATTGCACTGGCGGGCCTCGATCTGGAGCCGCCCGACTTTCTGCTGGGCGCCCTGTTGAGCGTTGCGCAGGAGGCTGGAGACCTTACGCCCGAGCAGCGGGCGCACGTTGCGACGATCGGGCGGAAGAAGCTCGACGAACGGGCGACCGGCAAGCGCGCATGGAAATCATGGCGGCGTGCGCAGGATCTGCACGCAATCACCCTCAGCAGCGGGCAGTTGCGCGAGATAATCGAAGCGCTCGGCGGGCGGGCGCCGGAGAGCCCGACCAAAATGGTACTCGCCCTCAGCGAGGCGTTGACCGAGGTGTGCGATGAAACGGCCTAGGTTCCTCCGCCAGAAAGAGGTCGATATCAAGCTTCGCCACGAGCATACGGAACGTCCGCGCAAACTCGTTCCGTGGTGGGCGCGCGCGTTGCGGCGGATAGGACTGCGGCAGGGGCTACGGCGACAGCAGCCGAGCGGAAGTCTAAGCGGCGCGCGCGCGGCGCGAGTGCGGATCGCGGAACCACCAGCTTATGCGCGGCGCAGCGTGGTCAAGGCCTCTTTCTCGCGCAACCGCCGGAGCGGCGCGTGGGCTGCCCATGCTCGCTACTTGTCCCGGCCGGGCGCGCAGCAGGAAATGGCCAAGGGATGGGGCTTCGATGCGGACCGTGAAGACATCGACATGCTTGCCACGGTCAGAGACTGGGAGAAGAGCGACGAACTCATGTGGCGGTTCATCGTTTCGCCCGAGGATGCCGATCGCCTCAACCTTCGCGACCACGTTCGCGAGCTGCTCAGCCAGATGGAACGCGACCTCGACACGAAGCTGGAATGGGTCGCGATCGATCACCACAACACCGACGATGCGCATGTTCATCTGCTCGTTCGTGGAGTGCGCGAAAACGGCCGGCCCCTGGAGATCAACCGCGAGTATTTGCGCTCAGGGTTGCGTATCCGGAGCCAGGAGATCGCGACGCGGGAGTTAGGTCCGCGGCTGGAACCGGAGATGCTGCGGTCGCGTGAGCGCGCCGTCAGGCGCGAGCAGTGGACCGAGATCGACCGCGCGTTGCAGAGAAAGGCCGACGGAAATGGCCTCGTCGCGTATGAACAGTCCCAACCGCGCAGCGAGGGATCTCGGATTCGAGCCGAGCAGGAGATCGATCGGCTGCAGTTTCTCTCAGGACTCGGACTCGCACACCGGGTAGGCGAACGAAGCTGGCAGCTCTCAGACGATCATGAGCGCGATCTGCGTGAGCGCCAGGTCTCCAAAGACGTAATCAAGAGTCGTGCGCATAGCCGTCAGCGCACGATCGATTCCGGCATGGATCGGGTCCGTGAACGGGATAGGGAGCGCAATGGCTGAACAGCGTCCCTATCGAATTCCCGGATTCTCAGCGGATGCGAGGCTCGCCCGTGCGAAACGGCGCGCCGTGCTTTCACTGGTCGGAGCGTTCATCGCGATCAACTCGGTGACAACACAGCACGCGGCGAGCGTGCTCCGCCATGCGTCGTGGCTGGGGCAACCGCTTTTCCACCTGAGGAGCGGAGCAGTATACGCGCCGTGGTCGTGGATTGTCTGGTGGACCCGATGGTATTGGGCTCCGCAACTGGAGCCGCTTTGGAAAGAGTGCGCCCGCGAGGCGCTCTACCCGATGGCGGTCGTGACGGCGGTTTGTTGCGCGGCTATCGCGATGGTGCGGCACGGTTGGTTCGCGAACATCTCTGACCTTCACGGTTCCGCGCGCTGGGCAACGGCGCGTGATCTGAGGGCCGCTCGATTGATCGATGCGCGCAGGTCCCTGCGCGAAACTCTCCGAGGAATCGGCGTGTGGTCGCGGATTCTGAGACCAACGGCCCGTCGCGCGGGAATCTATCTCGGCGTCTGGCGGGAGTGGGGACGAGCCTCATTCATACGCGATTGTGGCCCCGCACATGTCCTGGTGTTCGCGCCAACGCGGAGCGGCAAGGGCGTCGGCATCGTGATTCCCACACTGCTCAGCTGGCCGCACTCGGTCCTGGTTCACGACCTCAAGGGAGAAAACTGGGCGCTCACGGCCGGAGCTCGAAGACGGATGGGTCAGCTCTGTCTCAAGTTCGCACCCGCCTCGGCCGACAGCGACGACGCTCGTTACAATCCGCTGGCGGAGGTCAGGCTCCGCACGCCGAACGAGATCCGCGACGTTCGCAACATAGTGCAGATGATCATCGACCCCGACGGGAAGGGGCTGCCCGATCACTGGTCACGCGAAGGCTCGGCGTTCCTCACCGGCATGATCTTGGACCAGCTGTATAGCGGTCGGGACAAGACTCTCGCCGGACTCGAAGCGCGGCTTTGCGATCCGGGGCAGCCGATCGACGACACCATGCAGCAGATCATGCGCGCCGAGCACGATCCGTCCAGCTCGCTGGGCTGGACCGATTCGCGCGGCATTCCGACCAGGACACATCCGATTATCGCACGTGCGATGCGCAGCATGCTCGACAAGAGCCCGAACGAACGCTCGGGCGTGATCTCCGAGGTGAAGGGATTTCTCGAGCTTTATCGCGATCCGGTCATTGCCGCGAACACCGCGGTCTCCGACTTTCGAATCACCGATCTGATGAATCATGAACGGCCCGTGTCGCTTTACATTGTTGTTCCGCTCGCCCACAAGAACAGCCTTAAGCCGGTGATTCGGCTAATGCTCGGGCAAATCCTTCATCGGCTTACTGAACACCTGGAATTTCGAAACGGCCGAGCGGTAACTGGATATCGCCATCGCTTGCTGCTGATGATCGACGAGTTCCCGAGTCTCGGGCGGCTCGACGTATTCGCGGAGTCCTTGTCGTTGGTCGCCGGCTACGGAATAAAAGCGTGCCTGATCGCGCAGGATCTTAGTCAGATCCACGCCGCATACGGGCACGATGAGGCAATTACCTCCAACTGCCATACGCGCGTCGCATTCGCTCCGAATCGGCTCGAAACGGCGCGGCTGCTCTCGCAGATGACCGGGGAAACCACGGTGCGCCATGCGCATCGGACCGTATCGAGCTCGGGCGCCAGCGTCTCGGAGCCCGAAGTGGCGAGGCCGTTGATCACTCCCGACGAAGCGATGCGGTTAGGTTCCAGCGAGGCGTTGATTTTCACCAGTGGCCGGCCAGCGATTCGAGCTACGAAACTTCGATACTACTCCGATCCATCTTTCAAACGGCTCGCGCAAATTACCCCGCCACCGAAGAGCGATCGCGTCGAATACGCTCCGCCTGTTGCTGACGGTATGGAGCAGCCGAAGGACCGCGCGGAGAACGCCATACCGCCACAGGTCCCGCCCGACCAGGTTGCCGCTGGGAAAGTTCGCCGCCACAAGCCAGCGCCCGCCGAGCAGCTCTCGTTCCTGAAATTTGCCGTCGAGAACGGTAACGCCACGCCTGACAAGTCGAAAGAGCAAGACGTCAAGGAGAGACTACTGTGAGGCGACAACTCACTGCCTACTTGAGTGAAGAGGAATTTCATCGCTTGCGCGACGAAGCCGACGAGCGCGGCATCACCTTGTCGCGATATGTGAAGGAGCGTCTATTTCAATCCGAAGGCGGCTCCGGACTGACTTTCTCGGATGCGACACTCGCCGCGGCTGAGAAACGAATCATCCAGGCGAGTCGTGCTTCCACGGCGGAAACTCTGAAACCGCTCGCTCACCAGCTCACCACCCTGCTCGCCATGATCGATCAGTTCGCGCTGAGCATGTTGAGCCATTTGCCGGAAATACCCGAAGCGCAACGCAAACACGCCCTCGCTTCAGGCCAGCGGCGCCATCGCGGCTTGCGAGCCGAGGTCGAGGAAACGCTGAAACGGATGAAAGAGCCAGTGCCCTCGCAGGAAAGCGGTGCAACGCGGAATGGAGAATCGAGATGATTGCAGCACAACAGCTTCAGGAGCATCGCCTGGAAGAGCTGCTTAGACGACAGCTCGGGGCGACGATTCTCGCAGCCATCGGCGATCCTCAGATCACCGAAATCATCGTGAACGAGGACGGCCGCGTCTGGTTCGAATCCTACGGTAAGGGGATGCACGAAGCCGGTCTGCGGCTCGCGACTTCGCAGGTGGAGAGCCTAATCGGAACCGTTGCAGCGTCGCTTGGAACGGTGGCGAATGCCAGCAGTCCGATCGTGGAGGGTGAACTGCAGATCGAGGGCATTCGCTTCGAAGGCCTGCTTCCACCGGTCGCAAGAAAGCCCTGCTGCGTAATGCGCAAGCCTGCGCAAGTGCTTTATACAGTCGACGATTACGTTCGCGACGGCATCCTGCACGATGTTTATGCGCAGGTTCTCCGCGACGCAATTGACCGGCGCCTGAATATCGTGATTGCCGGAGGCACCGGCTCCGGCAAGACGACGCTTGCCGGAGCAATGATCAATGAAATGGTCGAGCGCTCCGACCCGAACGAACGCTACGTGATCATCGAGGATACTCTCGAAATACAGTGCCGCGCTCACAATCTGGTCCAACTTCACACGGCTGAGAGCGCAGGCATGACACGCCTGGTCCGCACGACGATGCGGCTTCGTCCCGACCGCATCATCATCGGCGAGGTCCGCGGCGCCGAAGCGCTCGCTTTGCTAAAGGCATGGAATACCGGCCATCCGGGCGGGGTCACCACGATCCACGCCAACAGTGCGCGAGCTGCCCTGACGAGGCTCTCCAGTCTCGTGCAGGAGGCGGGCGTGCCACCGCAGCCAGAACTCATAGCCGAAACCATTAACCTGCTCGTATTCATCGTCCGCAGTTCCGCGGGACGACGGGTCACGGAAGTTGTTCGCGTCGCTGGATACAACGCGCGCGACGGATTCGCGCTTGCGCCTGTGAAGCTGGATGAAGGCCCCGAAGCCATCACGGCTTGAGGTTTATTCGATCAACAGAGGAGGTACGTGAAATGAAGCGGCTGCAAGAAAGTAAAAGTGCGTGGAGGAAATGGGCGTCGTCGATTGCTTATGCATATGGGGTGGTCACATTCGCATGGCCAGTCAAGGCGTTCGCGGCGGTCGCCGCAGGCGGCGCTCTGCCGTGGGACGCGCCGCTCACGACTCTGCAAAACGACCTTCAGGGTCCGGTCGCCCACGCGATCACCACCGCAGCGATCATCGGTACCGGGATCATGTGGTCAGTGAGCGAACACGGAACCGGCGTGCGGAAAATGTCGTCGCTCGCGTTCGGCGGCTCCTGCGCTCTGGGCGCAACACAACTGATGACGACCTTATTCCCACTCGGTGGAGCGCTCTTCTAGGGAGGATTGGGTGATGGTCGAAGCGGAACGGCGGGTCAGTGCGATTCATCAATCGCTCACCCAGCCAATTCTTCTCGCTGGAGCGGAACGGCCACTGGCGATCGCCAACTGGATCACAGCCGCCGCTTTGGTGTTTGGCGGCGGGCTCCACTGGTACACGATTGCCATGGGAACGTTCCTGCTCACGGTTGGCCATTGGGCGCTGGTTCAGGCGGCGAAATTCGATCCCCAGCTCAGCCGGGTGTACGTCCGGCACGTGCATCAGCAGGACTATTATCTCGCTCGCGCCTCAGTTACTGCGCCGCCACCGCGTATCCGGCCGTCCGTACCGACACCAAAGGAGATCCGCGCGTAATGGTGGAGAGGTGGCAACATGTTTCTCAAAGAGTTCAAGGATTTAAGACGTAAGCGCGACAAGCTGCGCGGGCTCCCCGATCAGCTCAACTACGCGATCCCGATCGACGACTATACGATCGCGTTGAAGGACGGCGCTTTTCTATCGGCCTTCGACTGCTCCGGATTGGACCTCAACTCGGCGAGCACCGAGGAACTCGACGCGCATCGCGCCCAGGGCAATCGAGCACTCGCGCGTCTCGATGACGGCTTCCAGTACAACATCGACCTGTTGCGTTATCCGAGCGTCGAATATTCAAGTCGAACGTTTCCCGATCCGGTCAGCGCGGCGCTCGACCGAGAGCGTGAGCTTCAATACTCCGCAGAGGGTCAGCATTTCGAGACCAGATGCGTCCTGACGATCACGTATCGTCCGCCGGCGGATGCTCAGACGCGGATCGCCGGCGTGTTCCTCTCAGGTGCGCCGAAGCATACCCACTGGCGGCGACAACTCAACTGGTTCAAGCAGAAACTCCGCGAGTTCGAGGATGCGATTAGTCCGGTGTGGAAGCTGACCGCGCTTGATATGCCTGCCCTGCTTTCCCATCTGGCAAGCTGCATCAACGGGCGCATGTGCGAGATCGCCGTGCCGGGAACACCCACGTACCTGGATGCCATTCTCGGCAATCAGGACCTGATCGCGGGATTCAGGCCGCGCGTCGGCGGAAGACACGTCCGCGTCGTCGCTTTGGCCGGGTTTCCGCCCTTCTCATTTGCGGAGATGGCAACGTTCCTAAGTGAACTGGCCATCTGCTACCGCTACTCGATCCGCGGAATTCCCGTCGGACCGAGAACGGCCATTAACCAACTGACCGTTTACCGGCGCAACTGGTTCCAAAAGCGACTCGGGCTGCGCGGCATCATCAGCGAGCAATTCGGTTCCGGCGCTGGCGCCGCGTTTCAGAACCAGCATGCACTCAAGATGGCGGCTGACGCCGACCAGGCGATCACGGAGGCTGAGGGCGGTGCCATCCGATACTGCTACGTCACGCCGAAAGTGATCATCACGGAAGATCAAGCTGATGTAGTAGATGAGAACGCGCAGCTGGTGTTCAAAGTCTGTCAGAACATGGGCTTCGATCCCCGGATCGAAACGATCAACGCGGTGGAGGCGTGGCTCGGATCGCTTCCAGGACACGGCTGGTACGATGTGCGCAGGCCACTGGTCAACACCCAGAATCTCGCCGACATTCTGCCACTGACGAGTATCTGGCCGGGCCTCGAGACAAATCCTTGCCCATACTATCCAAAAAACACTCCGGCGCTCTGCTACGGAGCTACAACGGGAAACACTCCCTTCCGGCTCAACCTGCATGTAGGCGACACGGGTCATACCGGCATCTACGGCCCCACCGGCAGCGGCAAGAGCGTCGCGCTCGGAACGATCGCGGCAAACTTCTGCGCGATTCCGAATGGCCAGGTGTTCTTCTTTGACAAGGGTTACTCGGCGTTTGTTTTGACCAAGGCGCTCGGCGGACAGCACTTGGATCTAGGGGAGGACGAAGTGCCACTGCAACCGCTGGCACGCGTCGACGATGAGACCGATCGGATGAAACTCCAGAGTCTCCTCGAAGACTGGCTCGAACTTCAGAGCGTTCGACTGGTCCCCGCGCAACGGAAGTCATTGTGGAGAGCGCTTGAACTCGTCGGTGAAGGTCCGCCGGAGCAGCGCACCATCAGCAACCTCGTCACGCAGGTTCAGGACAATGCGGTGCGGGACGGTCTGAATGCTTTCTCGCTCGCCGGTCCGCTTGGACGGTTTCTCGACGCGGACCGCGACGTCCTTCTCGAAGGACGGTTCGTGACCTTCGAGCTCGAAACGCTCATGGCAATGGGACCGAAAGTTGTGGTGCCTGTGGCCACGTATCTTTTCCACCGGATCGACCAACGGCTCGACGGCAGACCCACGCTCATCATTCTCGACGAAGCATGGATCATGCTCACCAACAGCGTCTTTGGTGCGAAAGTCGAGGAGTGGTTGCGCACCCTGCGCAAGAAGAACGCCGCCGTCGTGCTGGCGACACAGAGTCTCGCTGAGATCGCCAACTCTCCTCACCGTGACGTGATTCTGGAGTCGTGTCCGACCAAGCTTTATCTGCCAAACGCGGAAGCGAAAAATGCCGCCAGCCGTGAAATGTACCGACGGTTCGGACTCTCCGATCGGCAAATCGATATTGTCGCTGATGCCACGCCCAAACGGCACTACTATTACGTCTCGCCGCTTGGACGGCGGCTGTTTCAGTTCTCCCTTGGTCCTGCTGCGCTCGCCTTCATAGGCGCCGGCTCAAAGGACGACGTGCTGTCCGCGCGGAGAATGATCGAGCAGTACGGCGAGCGTTGGACCGTTGAATGGCTCCGCACCCGCAGTTTGCCGGACTGGGCCGAGTACCTCGAGAAGCTCTTCCCACAACCCGAGCCGCGGGCCGTAGCGAACGGCAATTCGTTCCATTCCAACGGGAAGCTCACTGAAAGGGAGATACGTCAATGAATCGCACAAAACGCGCTCCACAATTCCTTGCGATCCTCGCCGCGTTAATTTGTCTGGTCGGAAAGCCAGCGCCAGCGCACGCCCAGTTTGGAGGCGGCACTCAGATCGTCTTCGACCCGCAGATGTTCGCCCGTCAGCTGCAGCAGCTTCAGCAGGAGACCGCCACCGTTACGAACCTCGCTCAGCAGCTTCAGTACGCCATCAAGAATACGACTGGCGGTGGCGCGGGAGTCTGGCAATCCAACCAGAATCTGCTCGCGAACCTCGGAAATCTAATCAACGAGCAGGAGGGCCTTTCGTATACCTTTCAGGGACTCACGCAGGAGTTCCAGCAACTCTATCCGGGGTTCAACGCGGCCTCGACCGCTGGAGTTCAGAGTCCGCAGGCAACCGTCGACATGACGCTGAACACTCTAAACGGGGCGCTCGCTTCGGCCCAGGCTCAGGCTCAGAACTTTCAGGCGGAGCAGGCGTCGCTGCAAACCCTTGAGCTCAAGAATCAAACGGCGATAGGAAATCTGCAGGCGGTTCAGGTCAGCAACGAAATCGCGCTCGCGCAAGTCCAGCAGGTTCAGATGCTCCGCCAGCTCGTGATGGCCCAGATGAATTCGCAGAACGTAGCAGCGGCAAATCAGACGAACAATCAGGTCCAGAGCAACCTTGCTGCACAGGCATTCTTTTCTGCGCCAGCGTCACCCGGCACTCCCGATGCTTTTCATAGTGCACCGACTCCGCCTCAACCCTAGCATTTCGAAGATGTGAGGTCGGAAATGAACTCCAGCAGAAAGCGGATCGTCCTCGTATTGGCAGTTGTCGGACTTTGCGCAGTGGTCTATGGCGGCTGGCGCATCTATGAAGGGCGGGTCGCTGAGAACGAGAAACATAATTTCTTTGCTGCACCAGCATCATCGGCATCAGGGGCGCCTGACGCTTTTCACAATGCCGCCCCACCTCCTCAACCATAGAGGGTCAGGACTGTCTTAAGGAGATGCCCCATGACTTTCAATGACATCGCGACTCAGTTCTACAATGCAGGAGCGCACTACAGCGCAGCGGTTCAGCCATACGCCATCAAGCTTTTCTTCGCGCTGCTCCTCCTGGACATCCTTGTCACCTGGATTCAGTTCACGGCTGAAGGTCAACTCGACGCTTCGCACTTCTTGGGTCGGCTTATCAAGCACATCCTCAGTGGCGGGTTCGTCTACCTGATGATCGTAAACGCTTTCTCATGGATGAACGCTGTCATCAAGAGCTTCTCATCCATCGGTGCGGCAGTCACAGGTCTTCCAGCCCTCAACCCGCAGACCGTACTGGAAGTCGGCACCAACATGGCCAGCACGATCTTCAACTCCCCAGGTAACGCGAGCATGATGACGAACTTCGAGCAGGCAATCGTCCAGAGCGTAGCCGCCTTCATCGTTCTGCTGACGTTTGTCGTCACGGCGGCAATGCTCCTGCTCACTTTGGTGGAGTCTTACCTTGTCATCGGCGGCGGTGTGATCCTTCTCGGTCTGGGAGCAAACCGATTCACCGCTCCGGCCGCAGAAGGGTACTTTGGCTATGTCATTCGCGTAGGCGTCAGACTTCTTTTTTTCTATTTTGTGCTCGCGGTCGGCGTGCAAATGGCTAACCAATGGAGCGCGGCCTTGGTCGCGGCCTGCAAGCCGGTCCCGGCGACCTTGCCTTGGTGGACCACCTACGGTCTACCGCCCAGCGCGATCGTGACGACCGTTTGCTCCGGGACCATTTCCGCAGCGGACATGCTGAACTACACGGCTTTTTCGGTGGTCTTTATGGTTGTGAGTATAGCAGTGCCTCATATGGCGGCCGGGATCGCCGGAGGAACAGTCGGTCTTGCGCTGAGCCACGCCTTCGAAGCCGCATTTATCGCTCAGACCGTCATTCGCCCTATCACAAGCGCGCTCCAGACGGGATTCAATAAAGTTGCTCAGCTTGGAAACGCTGGCACAGGCAGCAACAGCGAAGCGACCGGCTGGGTCAACGCTATGGATTTCGGTCGACAGACCCAACGTCTTGGCAATCTCGGCACCGACGGCGGGCAGCGTGTCCCTGCCCCGAAAGACGTTCGCGGCACTTCGGTGATACCGTCACGCGCTCCGAATACGACGCCGATGAATCCAGGCACTGCGCGTTACGTAAGCCCGAACACCAGCGCGACCGCGATGAGTAAGGCGACCAGCGAAATCTGAGTCGAGATTCTTGCCAACGATGCCGGCGGAAGCAGTTAACAGTCAATGAGCGCTTCGCCTACAAGTTCGCTCGTCCATAAGCAGCTCGCCGCGATGGGCTGCGAACTATTCGAAATTGGCATTCTTCGTCAGAGCGGACCGATGTTGCTCCGCAGCGACTGGAGCCCTGCGCATATCGAAGCCGCCCTTGGCTGGCTCAGGCGCGAGAACGCGCGCGGTGCTCACATATTCGTCCGACCGTATGGCGCTCATGCATTAAGCCTGGTCGATGATCTCAGCGTTGAAGCGATCATCCAAATGAAAGCGGCCGGTTTTCAGCCTGCCCTCGTCGTCGAAACTTCGGCCAACAATTTCCAGACGTGGCTCAACCACGGACGAATCATTTCGGATCGCGTTGTGAGCACCCAGTTGGCGAAAGGACTGGCTGGCCGTTTCGGAGGCGATACCTCCAGCGCGGATTGGCGCCACTTCGGAAGGCTCGCCGGCTTTACGAACCAAAAGCCGGCGCGGCGCCTCGATAACGGGCTTCAGCCGTTTGTACGATTGCTCGAATACAACGGGCGAATTTACAGCGCCGCTGAGAATTTCATTCGACTGGTAACAGCACTCGCAGCGGAGTCGCGACGACAACGCGAGCTTCGTGTGGAGTGTCGATCACGGATCGATCACCGCCTTCGATCGCTTGCAGACTTCCATGCCGATCCGCGGTACGGTGGCGACCTTCATCGTGCCGATATGGCTTGGGCCGTACATGCAGCCAGTCGCGGCTTCAGAGAAGAAACAATCGAAAGTCAAATTCTCAGTGCCCGCGACCTTTCGAAAAAAGGCCATTCGACGAGGCAACGAGACTATGCAAAGCGAACAGCGATCAAGGCCATCGCGATCGCCGATCCGCCCCGCTGAGCGCGCGGCTCCGCTATGGACGGCGCGGCGGAGACTACCGCCGCACGGCGCACGAGTGCCTGCCGTTCCCGCTCCGCCGCGCTTTATGTGGTGCGCCCTCGCTTCACCGCAAGCGCGCCAGCCCTTCGGGCCGCTTCGCTTTGTCACGTCTGCAGGCTGCGCATCCGGCGGATCTAGATCATGCGCAACCGTCCGGGTTTGGGTGAGACGGTTGCGCCCAAGAGAATGGCGCGAGGTGAAAGACCACGGGCGCGTCCTGCCCTTTGGGAAGCGGACGCGGAAAGGAGAGATACCGATGGGAACGTGTGTGATGTGCAAGCGAAATGCCCAACAGGCCGAGAACTGGATTCGATGTCACCTATGGGGCGGGTTCGCGATCTTCCACTGGCGCTGCTTCGGCGAGTACTTGCGCGCTGAGAGTGAAGAGCGAGTCGAAAGCGCAGTCTGGGAAGCCAGCCGCAACGGCTGAGAGAAATCCTTATATTATGAATGTAAGGACGAAACGGGCGGAAGCTGCGTCCACTCAACTGGCGCAAAGGAGATTTACTTATGTCTGCATTTGTCGTGGACGACCGCACGATCAATCGCGTCGTCACGTTTCTCTACTCGTCGGCGGTGCGTGACCCGGCAAGCGGTCTGGCTTCGTATCCGAAGCGTATCGAGGAAGCCGCCGCGATCACCGCTGACACTGAGTCCGAGCGCCCGTCGGCTCTCGCTGCCCAGATGCACGCGCTGAACGCCAGAGCCGTCAACGCCCGATATAGTGAACGCAATCGGTCTGATGGCTACAGATTTCTGACGGCGACGGTCGAAAACAAGTGTCAGGTGCTCAAGTCGCTGCTATGCTGGTTGTACCAGTGTATCGAAGGCGAGATTCCGGAGCAGCCGTTGTGGATCGTGCTCAACGAGTTCAGTAAGGCGCTCGCTCTCGACATCGTGCGTGAGCTGCCTGAATATCATGAGGCAGAATGGGGATAGCACCGCTGGTACAGCTCAATTGGCAGCGAACAGTTCTTCCGCCCGCGCTTTCGATCACCTGTGCACCATGCTTCGCCTGTTTCGGGGAGAGATCGTCGCATCGCGTGTACAGTTTCTCGGTCCTCCATCCGCGGAAAAGACCGAGGCAGTCGCCACGAAGAGCCTCTGGCGGCCATCGATGAAGTGCCATTCTGATTGGACGCGCTATGGTATACCTCCGCGGCAGCGTAGGTATCCAGATTGCGGTCTGCGTGTCACTTGGTAAAAGCTGAGTTAGCGGAGATATGTCGATGAAAAGCATCGTCGAGTTGATCAACGAACTAAAGGGGATGGATGATCTGGGATTCGCGGAGCGATTCGAGCTCACGGCGCTCGATGCCGCCTACAGCGTGAAGCTCGATTTCGACAATTGGTTACGGAGATGTCTGCAGCCCAGTCGAAGGTTCTCCAGTTTGGACGAGGCTTGGAGCCTGTATGACAAAAGCTTCGGATAAGAAGCTCGAACCCAAGCGCGGATCGACGACCTTGGGCAGCAGGCCCGGCTCGGCGATCGCAAAACGCGCATCCGCGGAATGAACATTGTGGCAACTGCAGCGCAAGAGTATTTGAAGGAGGCAGGAAAGCCGCGAGTCTGGGCCGGCGCCCCTCGCCAGGCCGGTTGATGCCAATCTTTCGTTGATGGGCCAGCGAATTATGGCGCGAGTGCGAGCAGCTGAGCGCGATGGAAAACCTCAAGAGGCGGAGCGAATGTTCGCTTAAGGTATGTGCCAGATGGGGACGGCCTCGGGCAAAGAATATCTCAGCCAGGGTCACTAGAGTGTCGCTTTTGGTCGCAGCAAGAGCGGTTGGCGGCGTCGGCGGTCAGGCCTGCGCGGCTTTCGTGGCGGAAGAATCCCTACGAAGAGAATCCGGCCGAAATCTGCACGTCCAGCCCAATATCGAAGACCGTTTCGGAGATGCCGCAGACCCTGCACGTCGTCGCCATTCGGACCGCTCCGCTGACCTGTCCGTTCCGGATCGAGGCGGAGAGATTTTCCACGTGGGGCTCGTCCGGAGTCACCGCCGTGTTTCCGCATTTCTTGCACTGTATGGTTTTCGCTCCCCTGGAAACGGCGGGCGGTTCCCCGTCTAAAGTCGAGACCGCCGGATTGCATGCTGCAAGTGAGGAAAAACTCTGCAAAGATGCGATATGGCCAATCAACAATCCAGTCTCCTGACAGGCGAAGAAATCAAGTTAGAGGAACTAGTGGTGGATGGTGCGGATGAGCTATATCGCGCCTCCACCTACGATTTGTCCGTCGGAGACATTATCCTGGCCGGGGGCGAACTCTGTACGAAATCCAATTATCGGGTTCCGCCCGGCGGAATGGTCCGGGTTATATCGAAAGAGTCCCTGAAGCTGAGTGACGAAGTTACCGGCCACGTTTTACTGAAGAACGACCTGTGCTCAAAGGGGGTTCTTGCCATCAATATCGGCGTCGTTGACCCGGCGTTCGAAGGCCCTATTTCCAGTACGCTTATAAATTTCGGTAAGGAAATCTGGCCCCTGGAGAAAGGAACGCCATTTCTGCGGGTCAGCTTTTTCCGGTGTCCGAAATCTGCGAATGCGAAACCGGTGAAGTACGACCGTCAAACCTATCTTGCCCGTGCCAGGCAGGAAGTGCTTGCGTATTCGGCTGCGACATTTCTCAACATGGATGTAGTGACGACAAAAGCGGCGGCGAAAGCCTTTGGCTCGTTCAAACAGGGCTTGATTGTATGGGCCTCTCTGGCGGCCGTTTTTCTCGCTCTGCTGGCGATATTCGCTCCGCTAGGCGCTTCGCCGGTGGACCGACAGCTCACGAATAATGAACAGCGGGAAGACCGGATAGAACAAGCTGTCGAAAGGAATGTTGAAGACCGCTACAAGGCTCGCCTCGAAGCGCTTTCTGCCGAAGTTCAGCAATTGCAGCAGACCGTGGGAAAATCGAACGCGGCCAAGGGACCCACGGGAAAACAATAACGCCATGAAGCCCGATGACCACGCAGTGTTTATGTCGCGGGCAAACGAGATTGCACGGATCTCCAACTGTATCCGTCGGAATGTCGGAGCCGTAATTGTTCGGCGGGGAGATATTATCGCGGAGGGATGGAACGGTGTTTCCGAAGGCCACAAGGATTGCCGAGAGGCCGGGTGTCCCCGATGCATCAATGGCGGCATCACAGGCAGCGGCTATGAAACCTGCGTCTGTATCCATGCGGAGCAGCGCGCAATCGCCGATGCCGCACGGCGAGGTGTGAGCATAGATAACTCCGTCCTCTATGTGAATCTGCGTCCCTGCCTGCAGTGTCTGGCTATCGCGCAAGCGTCCGGCATACGGCGGATCTTCTACAGCGGCGAGGATTGGCAATATCCCGACGAGATCGAAAAGGTTTATAGCGGGCTGTCCGGTCAGTTCGATTCATTCATCCGAGTATCCGACATCGAGGACTGATTTTTCGCGGACGGGGCGCCCGGTATTTATTAAGAATCGCCTCCCTCAGTAACGCCAGACATCGGGAAGCAGTTTCAAGCGAGGTCCTTTGTATTGAAATTCCCTCCTCCAACGTCGGAGGAGGGTGAGGGTGGAGGACGAATCTACGGCGCAAATCTCTGTCGGTCGGCAACTTCCTCTGCGAAACATCACGCCCGCGCACCAAAATTTCTGCCTCTTCGCCCCCTGTGTTTGCACGAATTAGTGATACTGTTTGAGCGATGGTGCGGGAACAAAAATTAAGAGATCGCCAATGGCAGTTGTGGGGTGAACAGATATGGAACTGAGCCCAGAGGATATCGCGACTCTATTAGAAAGCTTGAAACACAGCATCCAACGTGTGCGTGACGCAGATGGCACCCCACGCGAAGTACGGCAAGAGAATCTGCAGCGCCTGGAGGCTGTTCAAGAGAAGTTGCGAAGGATGAAAGTTGGCCAATCGAAGTGACCGTGGCTATTCATCTGTCTGCGTAAGCTTCTAAATATCGTCCTGAGATCCTGCTAGCCCTTGAGGAACAGGCGCAGCCGGTCGACGACCGAACGCTTATCGCCAAGCTCGCACTCCCAAAGTGTCAAAATCTGCCAGCCGAGGGAGCGAAGCTGCCTTTCATTCCGCCGATCCCTCTTAACGTTGTTTGCGAGCTTAGGTACCCAGTACTCATTCCGGGACTTGGGTATGTGTGAATCGGAGCAGCCCTTGTGTTGGTGCCAGAAACAGCCTCGAACCTCGACAATCTTTTGAAGCCGCGAAAATACAAGATCAGGTTTTCCGGGGAGCCTAGCAACGTGAAGCCTGTATCGAAACCCCATTCTGTAGACAATCCTTCTAACAGTCAACTCCGGCGAAGTATTCTTTGAACGGATCCGTGACATTAGCTCGGATCTCTTCTTCGCTGAAAAGATATCTGCCAAGGCTCAGTCCCTACTTTCAGGGGTTTTCCTCTCCCTCGGATACCCACTTCAAATAAGCTGCTCGGTCGTAGCCCGCAGATTCAAGCAAACTCGCTTTCGCCTCGACCAGCTCTGCCTTCAGTTCCAGATTATTTGCAAGTTCATCATCTACATTGCGGATGTTCGCGACAGATTCGGCGAGTTTGATTGCGCACTCTCTTTCGTCGGGAAATCTCTTGGGCTGCAATTCCAACTTAGCCATTCCACTCGAATCAACTGGCGGCGCCGCATTTGGCTTTAGCTCGAAAGCAAGCGACAACATAACCGCCCCCTTCTTTTGGTTTACGGAATAGCTGTAGCTCCGTCGCATTGCGACGGTCCATTGCGGCTTTGCCGTCTGGCACAGCGCGACGAGCCACTTGCCGAGCGCCAAGCCGAATAGTTTCACGATCTGCTCTTCGGTCAGCTTAGACAAGTCGACCGTCGCCTCGCCAGCAGGAAAGGCTGCGGGTATGAGTTCGTCGATCCTACCAGCGAAATCCTTGTGTTTTTGATAGTTATCACTGGTTGGACGGCACAATTTCCTGAACCCTTCAGCGTGAATAACAGCGGGTTCCACCATGGTCGTAATGAAGAGCAACCACTCCATTTTTTGGTGCTCGAACTGGTAAGCAAGTAGCCTGAACAGCGCATCGTAGTACTCTTGTGGATCTTTGGCGGTGTTTGGAAACATTGATCCGCACAGATCGAGGTTGACCACATGATATGGTCCATACTCTTTAAGGTATCGATAGGCTTGAGAGTCCTCTAGCGCAATTGCCTCAAAACGATCCTGTACAACGCGCGAATCTCTGACCACCCTCGGGAGCGAGGTCATCGCGTTGTTGGAAATGTGAACCCGGGTGTGCGTGTTGTCTGAACTCTGGCTTTCATTGAAACCCAAGTATCGGAGAGAGCACCTGTAGGGTTGTATGTCCCTCCACAAAGCGCGTACATCCAGCAGGTCGTCACCGGGGATGACCAGGCATGTAAGAGCACGCTGAAGTAGCACGTCCTCGGGAACTTTCAGTTCTTCTTCCTCTGCCCGATCCTCTAGAGACCATTCTTTCTCTGGTTGATGAAGTTGCCGACGCCAGTACCGCTTTACCATGCGTCGTGTCAGTTCGTTCCATTGGAAACGCCGGATGTATTCTTTTCGGACTCGATGCCATGGAAGAAAATTGTCTCGCGCAGGCTCCGTGTGTACAGGAAGCTCGTCTTGGACGATATCGTCCGACAAGTCAGTCTTTTGATCCTCATCTGGCATGCGTTAGCCTTCCAATAGCATAATTTCGAGAAGGTCATGTAGTAGAGTCTCCTGTTCCTGGTAGGAAAGCTTCTCGAGTAAGCCCCAGCCATGAAGGAGCTGAACGATGGCAACGGCTTTTTTCTCCGCAAGCTCGCGCCGATGAGCTTCAGCCGATGTAACATGCTTTGCACTGGAGACTGGTACGACAATGTCCTTTCGCAAAGCGATCGTGCCTTGGCGGCGCAACTTGCCGGCCTCAGACTGCCGCGACGGTTCGAGCAAGACAACGTCGGGAATATCTTCAACACCGCGAGCCCTCAACGATGATTCAACGCGCTCTTCTACTTTTTCCCGAGCCTTCTTGCCTTCGGATTTGAGTTTCGCGAGCCGTTTCTCTTTTCCTATCTCCTTGTGGCGATTAGCTAATTGCCTGAGCGCAGAGTGAAGCCATTTGACGAGATACTGATAGTGCGGATGCGCATAGTTGAATGACTCGCGGTCAATGTTTATGGCCTCGTCAAGGCCTTGGTTCACGAAGATTTCTGCCGTAATCTGTCGAGTGCGGGTCTGTTCAGAAACTTGGTAACCCATAAAGGTCCGATCAAATAAGGCACCTGAAGCATTGCCAACACGCACCATTACACCCTGGTGCTGTTTAGGAATGATTCGCGGAGCCCAAAATAAGTACGCCTCAAAAGCCAAGGGGCCACCACTCAGCTCCTTTAGTTTCTTTTCGAATTTCTGAACGTCCTTGCCTACAAAGAGTAAGGGAGTTGTCACGGCGGTTTTCGTCCTAGGCAAGTCACGGTAAAGGATTGGCCGCAGCAACTCGACGCCATCCATAAAAACAGCGAAACCGCCATCTGGAGCCCCATCCGGAGTTCTTAAGTGCAGTGCCTTTCTGGGAGTCTCGGATTTTTTCAAGGCGAGAGGCTTGGCTTGCCCGCGCTCTCGATTTTCCAATTCGAAAAAAACGAAGTCTGAGTCAGACAAATCGAATGGATGGCCCTCTAAGTATTTGAGCGGTGGACAGAGGCAGAGAGTCCAAACCGTCTGCAAGTACCGGTCGAACAAAATGTCCAGATCAACCGACTCAACGGACGAGTCGGCCGCGCTGCGAACCGCGTTCACAAGCTTTTCGAATCGGGAACGCGGATTGTCTTGTTCCTCCCACGGTAATTTCGGCTGTGCAGCAAGTACGTCGCTCTGGTTTGGTTTCATTCGCCCGATGTGCCAGGTCGGTGGCTGCGCCGACTCGTCTCCTTCTAGCTTTTCATAGTCAAGCCGCGCCCAGAGATCGTTGCTCGCTAGTTCGGCGCGCGTACGTGGAAGAAGGTCCAGAAGTTTTATCTCGGTGCTGTGAGAATTCCGATCGGCCGCTCGCTCGCGCCAGATCTTCGCATGGCCAGTTTCGATCTCTTGCCTGCCGTTCTTCAGTTGAATCCGTTGCTGCCCGGCAACCGATCCGAGTGTAATGTCCGCGATCGTGCTGTGACTATCGCCCTTCGTCTTGGTGATGATCAGGAAATGCCGAGTAAACTGAGCGACCGAGAAAAGCCCGATGCCCAGCTTTCCTATGAGCTGGCGCCCACCGGGACTGCGGTTCTCGTCGCGAGGCGCCGTGACACCAAGTTCTTTGCCTGCATTGGTACGTTTGGGGCTGCCGCCAATATGAGTAACAAGGTGCTCTAATACTTCTGGTGACAACCCGAGTCCGTCATCGCGCACGGAAATTATGCTGAAGCGTGGTGCATCTGTGGAAATGATGACTTCGCTCGCATCCGCATCGTAAGCGTTAGAAATAAGTTCCCGCAACGCTGACGATGGCTGACGATAGATCCCATCGGTAATCCTGGCGAGAACTCGCTCATCCGTCGCAAGCTTGGCTTCGGCAGGCTTTCGCGTCTTCTCGGAAGCACGGATTTGGTTTGCGAGCGACGGCGATGACTCAGGCATGAATAGGCACCGGTACGTTTGCCACTTCGGCAAGAACCCTTAACACGATTTCCGCGAGTGGTGGCGGCACGGCGTCAGTGACCTGCTGCATCTGGTTTGCAAATGAGCCGTAGATGCGAAAGTCGTCAGGGAATCCTTGAAGCCTTGCCGCTTCGCGAACGGTGATGCTGCGCGGATCTAGAAAGTGAGCGGGCGGGGCTCGATGACCTGAAAACAATGTCTTTGAGGGCCGCGACGGGTGCAGCCTTCTATAAGACATCGGCCCGGTGCCCGGGTCCAAAGCCGCGATTTTTTTTACCACCTGCGGTGTGTGCCGCATAGCAAAATGGTTTGTGAACACATCGCAGTCTTCTTCATCTCTGTAATGCTCGGGTCGAATCGCAGGCCGGGGCAACCCTTGCAACGCCTTCTCAACGCTCACTTCAGGTTGTCTCAACTGTTGAAGGCGGCTACCAACCAAGTCTGGCTCAAGCTTCCGACGCGTGATTAGAAAGAAGACTCTTCTACGCCGTTGAGGCACTCCGAAATCGGCGGCATCCACTAATACGCTATGAACGAAATATCCAGCTCGCGAAAGAATGTTTTCAAACTGCTTCAATCGAACCGCGTTCTTTTTGGCAAGAACCATCGAGACATTCTCGACCAATGCGCAATGAGGATTTAGTTGGGCAATGGCACGTGCCACGGCGGTGAAAATCTGATTTCGTGGATCAACGGGATCGCGCGATCCCGCGATTGAGAAACCTTGGCATGGCGGTCCCGAAACCACGATAGGGAAACCGTCCGCAGTTTCAAGCAGCTCCGCGCAGCGCCGCAGTACCTTGGAAGAGCGCACGCTCCCTTCAACAAACTCGGCGTCGGGGAAATTTTTGCTGAAAGTGCGTACCGCTTGTGCATTCACGTCCACCCCGACGGTAACCCTCATTCCGAGCGAACTCGCCGCAAGCGACAGTCCTCCCATTCCGCAACACAAGTCGGCGACCAGGGGCGCGGCTCGCGAAGTTCCATTGACTGCTAGTCCCATCTGGCGTTTTGCATTTTCTCAATCAGCGGCGGATCGCTCTGCCCCAACTGATCGGCGCTGGAAGCCAGCTCGGATCGGATGCACACGGGTTCGCATTTCTGTTCAACAATGAGGAAACAGGCTGCACCATGCTATACGCTGATAATCATATTCGCCAGATTCTCGATCATTTTAGCTCACAGTGAGCAGACTCGCCCTCTCGCCGCGCTCAATCCAATCATCACGCAGTGACAACCGTTGTCATCGGAGTCTGCCATAATACTCACCATGCATCTCGCGACGCACGCCTCCCGGATCAAACGACTCCAGCCGCTCCAAACTCATCATTCGCCGCCAACTTCAATCTCATCTATCGCCACCTCGCATCTTCGGGCCGATGCCTTTTCCCTATCACCCGCGGACAGCCGATCGAAGAAATGGAGGAAAAGGAAATATGTCAACAAAATTCCATGACCGATTCAAAACTTTTTTTTGAAACAATGTTTGCTGCTCGCGCTCTTACTTTGTATTGCTACCGGCGTATCGTCGTTCATTGGAATTCTTCCCGATCATTGGCTGTCTTTCGCTCAATCGCCAGCGAAGAGACCTTCCGCCCGCGCCTTCTCAATCATCTGTGCACCATGCTTCGCCTGTTTTGGGGACGGGGAACGATTCCAGTTTTCCGCTGCGTAACCTGCAAGAGTCCGCGCTATACCGCGCTGCCACTCAGCGAGGGTACCGGATTCCTGTCCCCAGCCTGCGATCTTCAGCCATAGGCTCTCGCCGAGTTCTTTGCAGAGAGCGATATTGTTGTGATCTTGTGGGCTAAGCCTTTCGCTGCGCCCGCGAATCGTCGGGGTTCCGTCGACTTGCGCGCCATCGACAGCTGACACGAGTTCTTTTTCAAGCGCAGACGTAACTTGAAGGTCCAGATTTCGAATGAAATCCCAGCACCCTTGCGTCTTGAAGGATTCCTCGACGTGCTTCCCAGCCTGTCGCGCGGGTTCGGGAAGATGCCTGAATACCAGCGGAGCCCAAGATTCGATCGTCGCAACGAGGGTCTTTGAAATGCCCTGCTGATTCCAGATCCGATCGAGGTCAATTCGGCGGGCTGTCTTCTCGGTAAGTAGAGCCGCGGTATACGCGGAGACATTGATCCGGTAGGCCGTGATCGATTCTACGTTGCGGACGATCTTTTGAACCTCGCGGAAGAGAATGCCCTTGGCCACGTATCGACGGTACTCTTCTACCGCTGGTTCCCAGCCGTCAGGCAATCGGCCGATGCGTTCCATGAAGTGGACGAAGTTTTTCTGCGCACCTTTGCTCACCCAGTGCGGTTCTCCGCGCCAGGCATTCTCGAACTTCGCGAGATCCTCCTTTGTGAATCGCTGTTGCACTGGATAGCGCTGGTCAAACTCACGTCGCTTGGCTGGGGTCGCTCCTTCTCGAATTTTGGCAGTCTGGTAGCTGCCCCGTGCGCGCTCATAGAACCAGCGGCTCTGCTGGTTGGGGGTCCACTCGCGCCGCGAGACCCGTTCCATGCCGATATGAAACGCGTGATTGGCGCTGAGGTCCGAAGTGCTGACCTTGTTTTGCGTGTTCGAGTATTGAGAGATGAAGGGTACGACATCTTGAAAATGCCCTGGATCGACGACCGTGATCTTTCCCTGCACATACACACGAGACAGATCCGCACCGAAATCGCGCGACGCGCGGTGTATCGAAGCTGTGGTTTGACCACCGTTCACAATCTGCATTCCCTGAAGTGCGTGGATGCCACGGGTTCCGTCGTTGAGATTCCCAGCGATGACTTCCTCCGCTACGACGGTGATACCATTGTTATAGGCCATGAAATCTTCAGGACGCTGACGGAGTGTCTCAAGAATTCCCTTGTTTACCTTTCCGCGAGCCTGAAGATATGACCGAACATTCAGCTCGAGTAGTCGGGAACCGTGTTCATCGTACAGATCCGCAAGGAGTCTTCCCGGAAAAACAGTTACCCAAGTTTGAAAGCTTCCGTCGCCTGCCGCGAGGCAGACAGCCGGCAACCCACCGCGGGGCTGCTGACGTAGATCGACATTGAGTGCTTCGTAACTCGTGCCGCTTTCCCGAAGACGCCGGAACCGCTCTATGTCCCAGACCTCATAAGTCGCGGCGAGCCCGTGAATCTCCGGTTTGCGTTCTTTCTCGCGCCGCTGCGACAGCCGGCCGTTTGTGAAAAGCAGAAAATTTACACGATCGACCTTTCCCTTGAGTCCGTGAATGGCTTGAGCCATTGCGAAAGGGTCAAGCCCGGGTTCGATTTCTTCATGCCTGCCTTTCAGAGACCTTCCAAGATACCGTTCGGCCTTATTCATTCCTGCATCGATGTGGGCCGAATTGATGGTCTGAATCTCGGCGCTAGGACCGAAATATAAGGTCGTGAAGAGATCGAGGCGCGAGTCTTCCTCTGGTACACCGTAGCCATTCACTTTGAAGGACGACGCCCCCTGCCCACCCTCGTCGTGGCACACAACCGGCGATTCCAAGACGCCAGAGGCCTCTAGCTCGTCTGCGAGAATATTTGTGAAGGCATACTCGCGGAGTTTCGCGGTTCCGGCACCTTCGCTCGGTAGGGAGTGATCAGAGATCTCACCTTCGAGCTCCTGGTAAAATGACAGTAGTTTCGATTCGTCTGGCATAGAGAAAACTATGAGCCGGCGATCGCCGCAAATACCGCCGTCTCTGTTACTTCGAAGTTCGCACAAGCCGCTAGGTTGAGTGTATAGCGAACGTCCGAAATCCCATGTAGCAATGATGACTCTAGAAGACGCGGGAAGGCTTTTGCCACATGGAAAGAGCGGCGGGAACGTGTCGTGAACCCGTAGTGCTCAAACGGAGATGGAGACGGTTCGATATATCCGGCTGCGAGGAGACGCTCTTCGAAAATATCAACTGCTGAAGGTTTAGGTGTGAGTAACTGCCTCAGGCGCTCGACGAGCATCTTCAGGGTCTGTCCGCTATCGTGGCGAAAGTCGTAGACGCCTTGGAAAAGAAAGAGTTGATCGAGGCCTGTGTCGTCCAGTTGGCGGACATTCGAAATCGGAACGAAATCCGTATCGTTCCCCGTGCATGCCTTAATTTCGACTGCGATGCCTCCAAAGAGGAAATCTTGATTGGCGCCAATCGGCCCCTGCCACGCACTCGCCAAGGCTTCTGGAGCAATGCCAGCGGCAAGGACCGCCGCAAAGAAGTCGAGTTCAGCGTACAGCCCAATGTATTCCTCGCGTGAGAGTCCTTCGGGCAAGCGACTCTGAAAAAATCGCTTCCAGTGCTGCAAACGGTCATACAAAACGCGAATTGCCTCTGCCTCGCTGACACATTTACTGATGTGGTCAAGGACATCTGCACAAAAGATTACGAATACGTCGCGCGCTGGAGAAGGACCTGATTCTTGGAGATGAATGAAGGCGCGACCTGTATGCTCAGGGCGGTCCTCTACAGTAACCCCGTAGCCGCGGGTCTGATCTTCGAAATTGATACGAGTCAGCTCAGATTTCTCGACCTCAATCGAGAGCCGACGGAAAGCCCCCGGTCTGACAATTCCGCCATAGACGGCGTGGCCAGGAAATGGCACCCGGCGGTGGTAGTAGCCAGCGGCTTGCGCGGCTTCCGCAGACGTCGCGGACCAAGTCTGACGAAGAGCGTCAGAGGCTGTCATCATCGCCGCCGCGGCGGGTAAATACATTGTTGACCGTGTACGTTATCTCCCGGGCCGTGTCACTCTTCGGAAAACTAATTGCGATTCCCATAATCGGTGGCGATGTCTCGGTGATTCCTGCCTCTTTCGGGTCGAGGGGATAGATTAAAATCAAGCCGTTTGTCTTCGGTCGGATTTGCCTGATCTGGCGTCCACCCGGAACCTCAGGAGGGGTTTCCCTTTTCTTGGGATTTTTGTCCTGCTCCCAGTCTCTAACCGTCAGCGCAAGAGCTTGTTTACGTTGTTCTTCGCTCAGATCGATCATCTCATCGGAAGGGCTGACCAAGCGCCGGATAGAATATCGTCCGGGGCTGGCCGCTAGATACTGCGCGCGCGTCACTAGCCCAATGGTCGCGCCATTGATTTCTGATGGAGCAGCGTCGGCTTTTCCCGAGGAAACGAGCCGCACCGTCCAGTCGATCAACTCCCTGTTTTCGGTCTGAGCCTTAATGTATCGGGATAGAAGCGCAGCATCCGCACGTAGCGCGTCCTCGTGCGATCTGTAGGACGAGAGAAACGTCAATATCTGTTCCACGTTTACGCCTCTCCATGTGTACCCACCTGTCTTTTTTCCGTCTTGCTGTTCGCCAAGTGAAGCCAGCCAATTGGTGACAGCAGTCGAGTTCTGCGCGATCGCTCGAGAATCGCTGTTGAAAATTATGGTCTCGCTTATGTCGCCAGAAAATGACAACTGCATTTTTGTGCCGTTTCGCATCTTGACAGCCGAGGTGACGAGCATGAGCGGATGGGACCGAACTCTGAGGCCGTAGTCCTTGGGCGTGCCGCCGACATTCACCATGTGTTGAAATTCACGCTGAAGCTCTTCGCTTGCAGCGGCGATGTGCGTGAACCACTCAAGCAACTCTGGTGCACTATAGAGACGGCAGAGATCCAGATAGCCGTCCCTGAAGCCGAACCAGCGTCCCATCTGCATGAGCGTGTCGTACATGCGGGAGGCACGAAGAAAATAGCTGATGCTCAGGCCTTCGAGAGTGAGGCCGCGCGACAGCTTGTCTCCCCCGACCGCGATGACGTTGAGACCTGTCGATCGGTTCTCCTCGTAGTCGAGAATGTCGCCTGCTGACCCGTTGATCGTACGCACGCGGATGGAGAGCGCCACTTCCTTTAGACGCTCGCGCACCTCGTTCCAAGGAGGTAGTGCAGGCGCTGCTCGGTCCCCCGCGAGTTCTTGACATTGGCGGTTCGTAGGAATGAAGTCGTCAATCCACAGGTCGTGTAGCTCATCTAAGATAGCCGGTTCGCGGTTGCCGTCGCCGTTCTGAAGACGTTGGACGACATCGCGCAACGCCTTTTCAACTTGGTCAGCTACCAGCTGCTGGACGATCGTATAGCGGACCACGTGCACGAGCATCGAATTGTGGTGCGGTCCGGGCTCGCGCAGCTTGCGAACGGTTGCGGTGAGAACGAACGCGAGAATTGCTTCCCGAAGAGATTTGGGAACGCAGTCTTTTCCCTGATAGAGAGGCCGATGCGCAGTACGATTTACCAGCTTCGGCGGCATCCAGCCCCGCTCCTCGTCCAATGCTCCGGAGTCCGCATGATCTGTCACCGGTCGTACTAATGGGAGGCCTTGAACTTCCTCAAGCCCAGATTCATCGTTCTCATTGATTCCGAAAATGCGTGCGGGGCCGACGTAGTTGCTCGGCGGTGGAATGTTGACAATGAAGCTGCGAGGGAAAAGATCGTCGCCAAGGTCTCGCGTCTGACCGAGGTCGTGAATGAAAATGTTCGCAAATGGCGTCGCTGTATACCCTACGTAGCTGACCTTTTCGAAGGAACGCAAAATCTGGCGTATCAGACCGTTGATACGGGCGGGGTCGTGTTCCAGGTCGGGTTTACCATATTCGTCGAACTTTTGCTCTTTTGTGTCGATTGAGGCGAGGTCCGCTTCATCGTCCACGACTAGGAGCGGAACGTTACTGATGAAGCGTCGACCCGACGCCTGATCTGAGGCATCTGCACAGGATTGAATCCACCCGAGAAGATTCTTAAGCACAGTCGCATTTTTCTTCACTATGAATATAAGAGGCAACCCGCCGGGATGAATTCCAAACTGGTTCGCTACCTGAGTGCTGAAATCACCCCTTTCCGTGCGATTCGTTCCGGCGTTCGCGTGAATCGAACCATCAATCAAGCCGACTCCCGCACGTTTGAACGTTTGCTGCTGGCCGGGCGCTCTCGGCTCGCTCATGAAGCCAAGGAACCCCTCATCCAGCCGTATCTGAGTTTGACTGCGGAGACTGTTATGAATTCCTGAAAGAACGATGATTACTTTGTAGCCCACATCAGCAGCTTTGGAGATCAGGCCGCAAAAATTCGCTGTTTTTCCGGATTGCACGTGACCCATTACCAAGCCGCGCCGATCCCACATTCCCGTTCGCTCAGGATCTTCTAAACGTCCGAGAACGTCGTTGGCGACTCGTTCGAGGCTCTCCACAGCGGCTCCCGGCATTCGATCCTCGAGAAAGAGCCGGTACCGATCCCAATAGCGCCAAGTGATTGCTCCCAGTTTCAGCGGTAGCCACGAGATATGGTCGTCATTCTGCCCAAGGGTCTGATGGGGCGCCGCGTACACCGTGAAACGTTCTTCGAGTTCTACAATGAGACGATCTTTGTCGACGCCCGCGAACGTTGGCAGTGCCGCTATCTCGTCGACGGCCTGCCGGATATCCGCACTGGAAAGGAAAGATACTTTGTCGTCGGGCTTCTGCCGGAGCATGATCTGGCACATACCGAGAACCGTCTTGAAAGTGCTTTCGTCGGTCACTGGGTTTTACAGCTCCTTGATCAGGTTCGGGTAACGATTAAACGGTTCGATCGACCGCATGCGCTCTTTGGCAGTCTGCGCGTTGATTCCTGATTTCGTAAGCACTTCGAAAACTCTACGCATATCTGCTCGCAATACCTGGTAATCGACTCCGTCGTACGGCAACGCATGGTCGTGGGTCTGTTCAGCTGTGTCCAGCCAGATTTGTTGAACAGGAACTGTCTCTTCGAGAACACGCAGTAGTGCTTCAACTTCAGGCGCAGTTTGGGCGCTACGTTGGATCACGCCGCTCACCATTGGGTGAAACCGATTGACCAAATAGACGCGATGCCCATTTCGCAGACGCGAGATCCAAGGACGCTCGATTTCCTGAGGTGCTGGAGCACGCGGACCATAGCGACCCCGATGCGCGAAAACCTCTCTCGCCATTCTGCGAACCTCTCCTCCAAGCTGCATAAGGCGTTCACGTATAGCGACCGGCGGGCGCGCTGTCGATTTTTTGACATCCAAATGCCATTCGCCGTCGGTGTCGTTGGTGATATCAAGCCGGATACGCGCAAGTTTGAACTGCTCGTCCCGGGTCCATGCATTTGGGCTTCCGAGTCGCAGCCAATCGCCGAACACCAACAGACGGCGATTGCGGTAGACATAAAATCCCTGGTGCGCCGCCCACCCATATGGGCCGCCCGCTCCCGCGAACTCGGCGTCTTGGAGCTTGTCCTTGTGCGGGAGCACGAAGCCTCTGAACACAACAGGCGATTTTCCAAACGGAATCCGCTCTTCAGCAGTACGATACGTTGCCGGATGTTTTTCCAGAAACGGATCCCATGCCTCTATCGGATCGTCGTTAATTTTCACCGTCAGCGAACCGTCAGTTAGAAAGCGATGAAAAACCAATGCGAGGTGTTGCCGCACGTGGTCGATGGCATCATTGAAGCGCGAGTGCGCAGCCGCGTCTGAAGTTTGATCCGATCCAGTGATCCTGTCCAAGCGGCACCAAACGACAGCAGTCCCCGACGATTGATCTTGAATCCTTTTCAACCATTCTTCGGCACCTGACGAAGGCGTCTTTAGTAGGCGCCACTCGTCATGGTCGGCGACGTACTCAAGATCCCAACACCGCGAGCATAACTTCGCATCCTTCGACTTACTGATGACCGTCAAGGATCGAGACTGAGAAAATGACGCGGTTTTCAGCCCCAAACCGAACCGGCCCAAATCTTCGGGAGCGCGTTCCTCTAGCGGACTCCGACTCCCTGGTCGCATCGCTTCGTGCAACTCCGATTCTGACATCCCTCGGCCATCGTCGATGATGCAAATGCGAGATTCCGCGCCCGCCCAGTGAAAATAGAGGTCGATGTTTCGAGCACCTGCGGTCAAACTATTGTCAATGATGTCGGCGATGGCGGTCGGTAGATTGTATCCAACGGCCCTCAGCGACTCGATCATTGCTGCCGGCCTCGGATTCGCGATTTCGTACAATTGGTTTTCGTTCTTCATCTCGAGAATTCTGTCACTCTCGCACAACCATAAACATAGAGGTAGGGCGATGCAGGCGGTCTGTTATGTCTGTCTCTCCCTATCGTGCGGCCTCCGAGGTTCGGTCGGAGACACTACTCGGGCGATCAGTTTTCGCAAAATCACAGGTTCCGTCGTCTCGCACTCCCAAACGACAATTACGCGCCATCCGTTCCGGCGGAGGTATTTGCACGTGCGGCGATCCCGCGCCACATTTTCATCGAACTTCTTTTTCCAGAAAGCGATTCGAGTCTTAGGAAAGTAAGCAAACCCGCAAGCGGAATGACGGTGCCAGAAACATCCGTGAACAAAAATCACCGTGCGGAATCGCGGAAGTACAATATCCGGTCTTCCCTTCAAACTTCGCTGGTGCAATCGAAAGCGAAGTCCAGCACGATGCAGAGTTGACCGGACAGATCTCTCAGGCGATGTGTTCTCGGCCTTGATGCGGGACATGTTCCAGCTGCGGCGTGCCTTTGAAATCCTGTCCATTTCAACTCGTCAGTCCCGAGTCTCTGAAAAGCTTGCTTACTATTTCTCCGACTTGAACAGCGAGGAGTGGCGGCACAGCATTGCCGACTTGCCCGTACTGAGAAGTCCGAGGTCCGCAGAAGAAATAGTTGTCAGGAAAGGTTTGAATCCTTGCCGCTTCGCGTACAGTCAGGCTCCTGCATTGGGTAGGATCATAGTGAATGTAGTAGTGGCCATCCTTGCCAATATGACTGGTTATCGTTGTGGCCGGCCGATTGCGAAGCTGAACGCGAAACCGATCAGCGAAAAGGCTCCCGTCAAGTGCTTCTTGTACATTTTCATGGCGGGGTAAAAGTTCGGCAGGGAAGTCACTAAGAGACGGCGAGCGGTCGAAGGCTCTTGCGAAGCAGGATGCGTACAAATAGCGCTGCAGGTCGGCCGCTATGTGGGACCTCGTCGCGTGATGACAAAGGCCTTCCATACGACCGTCCAGAAACCATCGCGGCTCATATTCGCAAAGAGGTTCGCATGCAAGGAATTCGGCGCCACGATTCGCGCGCGGTTGTCTTATATTCTCCGCGACTCTCACGAGCTCAGAGCGAAGGTTGCCATTTCGGCTTGCGAGCCTCCGATACCACGCTCGCTCGAAAACACTCAGGATTGTGGCGGCCCACGCTTCGTAATTGTCGTCCTCGCGGGAAAGCCCACTTCGCAGACGAGGCAGTTGATCGATCACCCGCGAAGCGGCCACAGGACTCTCAATTCGTAGGATTCCCCCGTTAACCGGTTGTAAGTCCTCACGTAGCCCTAGCAGAATTACTCTGTGGCGAGCCTGCGGAATCCCATGATCTTCCATCCTTACAACGAAACGTCGGACGTCGTGCTCGTCGAAGAGAGAGCGGTCGACCAGTGACACAATGCGATATCGACCAGAAACCTGGTGGCGGCGCGATCGGGGGCTTACCGGCCTCCCAGCTCGTTCCAGAGCCTTCGCAGGAAAATGCAGGTCTTCTACGATTCTCTGAAAGATCCGTTGATCATTCAGCGTCGCTGACAACAGACCTTTAACATTTTCCATCACGAATACGGCCGGTAGGTGATCGGCGACCACTTGTATGTACTCCAGATACAGGGTCTGTCTCTCATCCTCCTCAGGAACGTAGTTCGGTTTTCCTCTGTTTCGCGAACGACCTACCAGCGAATACGCCTGACATGGTGGCCCGCCGATCAGCACCCAATCGGTCGCTCTACCCAAGACGTGAGATAGTCGCTCGTGAACTTTCCGGGGCTCTTCCTTGCCCAGTTCTGCCAGCCACGCTTCCTCTTTTGCGCGTGCGGCTTCGTCCGGAAACTTCGCGAACAGTTCGTCGCGTCGGATCTCCTCGGGATTTTCGGACCGCCGAAGGTAATCGTAGTAAGCTTCGGGTACTCGTCCTGAGCCAAGCTTTCGGAAGAAACTTCGCAGTTCGAGTGTTCGATGCGCGTGAAAATCTCGCTCTATCGACAATTGTACCTGAAACGCATGCTCGCCATCATGGCGACGGACGCGCGAGAAGCCCTCGTTGAGACCGCCAGGTCCCGCGAAGAGGTCAATTACTGGGATGGCATCGTCTCCGGATTTCATCGATCCGAACATCCCGGTGACACACAGGAAAATGAACCGGTCCGACATCGCGTACTTTTCAAGACTTGTACACCAACCTGCGATGGTCGCAGCGGCAGCCTCTCACTGGCTTGACGGTATCTCCATAGCTTCCGAGGTCCGCGGCGGCCTTCATCCTCCAAACGATCCTTCTCTTTTACGTTCGCTCCGGGACCTTGCGCAGACGACAAACTTTCGCAAAAGCCTGCCCAAGAGACTCGCCGCGACGAACAAACGGCTGCGATGGCCCGCAGGCTTTGAGCGACCGACAAATGATACAAGGCTGCTGCCGTGTAGTCTCGCTTCAACACCACGATTTTCCACCGCATGGACGACACGTTTGTGAATCAAATCGCGAGGAAAACAATCGGCATGGGCAGTTTTGGGCGCACGCCGAAAAGCCCACGCCGAAATCCCCAATCGTGCCGGGGTTGCGCTGACGCCAGTCCCAGCCGGCAAATATGAAGCGTCAGATTTCGGCAACAGCCACTACTCGTCCTCCTCACCATAAGTGTTCCACAAGTTTTCAAACAGGACCTTTTGCCCCGCTACGACAATCTCGTGCGGAATCGGTTTGACCGCGATTCGTTGGACGTTCTCACGCTTAATCTCTTTATGGAGTGCCTCGAATACATTTTCCGCCGGGCCGATCTCATAACGGAGCCTCACAAATTGCGCCCACGAGCACGAGGCAACTTCTTCACAATCGGGAACGTAACCGTAGCTCCGAAAGCGCGAAGCGGACCTGCCGATCGCGAACAACCTGACAGCAGACACTCGACGAGACGCCTCCGAGTTCAACTGAAGTCCCTTGCTTAGGGCTTCGAGTCCGAATTCAGCGATCCAGGCTCTTACCCGCCTCGCCCACTGATCGACCCGCGTGACAAAATTCTTTGCTTTGCTACGCTGCACGTCAATGTCACTGGTGCTGAAGTCCTGCCACTTCAACTGGAACAGCGCGAGCTCACCGGTCGTCCAATCAAGAATGGCGGCGTCAATGTCCGTTACAGTAGCTCCTTCGCGCTTAAGCCGGGTGGCGCCATCAATGATGTGATACCGATTACCCAGAAAGAGATGGTACAGCTCGATCCTCATCCAATCCTCTCGGGGTTCTGCGACGGAACTAGCAGGGCCGTTCGAAGCCCATTCGTGCATCATTCGTATGCCGTGAAATGGGTTTCTGAATATGCTACTTACCGGGGACAAGAAGTATCCGTTTGATACTTCTATCAGCATTGGTATGAAGGGCGTCGGCTCGGATAGAAAGTACTGATGCTGACTCTGGCGCAAGGTGAACAGACTGACGGCTGCCGATACGGCCGTTCTTTCCATGCCCGTAAAGTCCGCGAGCGATTCGATCAGGTCCGCCTCGGGTTTCCATATTGTGAGGCTCATGGGGAAGTTCACCCTTGGAATAATCTTGTTACCCAGGTGAATGAAGCGGATATGCTTCAGATAAAAGCTCGCCAATAGCAGACCTATCGCGGCCACGTCGCGCCCGGACACATCGCCAATCCTTGCATCGGGATGAATTCCCGCCTCGTTCCTCCAGTCCTGAGTCTTCCTTGAAACCAGCGCCAAGAAATAGCGATCGACATCCGGGTCCGCACCATAGCCGACCATCGTTCCTCTGTTCGTCTTCCACGCGAAAACCAATGGTGCCATCTTTGCGTCGATGTCTTCTATCTTGGTTGTCTTCAGCACACCCCGTAACAACGGCTCTGGTTCTTCCGTTTCGCCATCAAGATCTTCGAGTTTATGGAGATCCAAGCGGTCCAGAAAATGATCGGTTGAGGCGCGCTCGCTCATGGATATTACTATCCGGTCTCCGACAATCTGTCCGACTGCCATTCCATGTCGTATCATCGAGGCAGCCTGCTGCATCAAGGCGCTTCGCCCGAGCTGATGTAGCGCGGTCATCGCAGCAGTCTGGGAGTTCTGACTGCTCTCCATTAGTGGAAAGCCTTGAAAACCTCCGGCGTGTGGGAGCAGAAGACCCAAAAGTGCGTTCCAACCCGCGACCATAATGTCAAAATCCGGACGTGCCATCTTGTTTTTCGGATCGCGGGAAAGGAACTGCAGGACATGCTGATAATCCAAAGCGCGGCACGCTTCGACTAACCACGCGATGTATTGAGGAGGAGAGTCAAAGCGATCGACCCATGCCTTTACGCTGTTAAATTCGCGACTGGCCAAGTCAGACAGATGGGCTATAAGCTCGGCCGAATTCATCGCTTCAACTGCCGTCAAACCTCGAGAGATTCACCCGGAGAGGACCGCGCCTCCTGATCTGCGCGGGTACCGGGACCGCTGCGACCGATTCCTGCGGCCAGCGAACCTCCTCGATTGGAGTGTCAATCGTCTTCGCGTACCATGATGCGCGCCTTCCTCCCGTCCTCGAATTCCAAGACTACTTCCTCAGTACGAATCTTCTTCCATTTATAGTCCACCTTCTCTCCGTCCAGTCCGACACGAAGACAATCCAGAACCAGCTCACTAACGTTCATTGTTTGAACCTCCTCGCATAGGCTTCTTTGAACTGACTCTAGCCCAGCGCTTATCCATTCCCAATATCTGTCGAAATGACTGAATTGGAAACCAACACAGCGTGCAGCACCCGTCGCGGCGCTCCGCTATGAGCCGCCCCGCGAGCGCTGCGTAAACTCCGCGTCGCGTCCCCACACCGCACCCCAACTCCGCCTGCGATCTCCGCTTCGCCGCCGCTCTCATTGGTGGCGTTCGCTGTGCTAGCACGCCGCGCCAGCCCATTCGGGCCGCTTCGCTCTGGCACGTCCTGCCGCCCGCTCCGCTCGCGCATCTAGAAATCTGCGCAGGGACCTCCAGTTCGGGTTGAGAGGTCCCCGCGAAAATGTTGCGCGGGAATGAAAGCAACACGAAGCACGCCCTGCCCGATGACGGGAAGCGGGCGGTAAGGAGCAAACGACAATGAGACGAAGGTTCAAGTGCGATCCCAAGTGGATCACCGTCCGGTATCCGGCGAAATGCGCCGAGCCGAATTGCCAGGCGGAAATCAATTCCGGCGAGCGAGCGTTCTACTACCCAGGCGACAAGGCCGTTTACGGCACTCGTTGCGGTCACGGCGAAAAGGCCGAACGCGATTTCAACGCCCACCGGATCGACGAAGACGGTTTCTAACCAAACAGCGAAAGGAATTGGAGGTAAGTGTCATGTCTATCAACAAAGCAATCGTAGTCGGAAATCTGGGCCGTGATCCCGAGGTTCGCACACTGCCGTCAGGTCAGAACGTTGCGAATTTCTCGCTGGCGACGACCGAGCGTTTCACGGATCGGAGCGGTACCAAGCAGCAGCGTACCGAATGGCACCGCGTAGTCGCTTTCGGACCGCTTGCGGATACGTGCCAACGGTTCTTGAGCAAAGGCCGTCAGGTTTACATCGAGGGTCGGCTCACTACCCGCCAGTACGAAGCGAACGACGGAAGCGGCAAACGCTACCGGACTGAAATCGTGGCGCGGCAACTCCGCATGCTCGGCAATCGCGCCAGCACACCCGAGGCTGAAGCATCCGACGACATTCCGTTTTAGTTCCCACCACGCAACGGGAGAGCCGCGAAAGCGGTTCTCCCTCGATTATCCAATCACAATCGGAGACTACGGAAATGGACATCTACGCAATCGTGACCGACAAGATAATCAATTTACTTGAACAAGGCGTCGTGCCGTGGCGCAGGCCGTGGACCTCAGCCGGACTGCCGCGCAACCTTGTGAGCAAGAAGTCTTATCGCGGCATCAATCACTTTCTGCTTTCCGCTTCCAAATACGTTTCACCGTTCTGGCTGACGATGCGCCAGGCGAACGAACTAGGCGGGCACGTCCGAAAGGGCGAGGAAAGTACGATAGTCGTTTTCTGGAAGGTCGAAGACGCGACGCAGAGCACCGGAGACCTCGACAACGAGGAGACCGAAGGGAAAACGCGCCGGCGGTTCCTGCTCAGATATTATCGCGTGTTCAACCTCGAACAATGCGAACTCCCACAGGCAGTCCTCGACAGGCTTCCGAAGATCGAAACGCACGATCACGACCCGATCGAAGCGGCCGAACAGATCATCGCCGCAATGCCCAACCCGCCGGATATTCAGCACGCAGGCTCAAAGGCCTCCTACAGCCCGATCACAGATCGAATCACTCTGCCGCCGCGCGAACTTTTCGCGAGCGCTGAAGAATACTACGCCACAGCGCTGCACGAGACCGTCCACAGCACCGGCCATCAGAAGCGCCTTGCGCGAGAAGGGATTTGCGAAGTCGCTCCGTTCGGTTCCGCCGTCTACTCAAAAGAAGAATTGTGCGCCGAAATGGGAGCCGCCTACCTTTGCGCAGAAGCTGGTATTGCAGCCACGGTCATCGAGAATCAGGCCGCATACGTGGCCGGCTGGCTTAAGAAGCTTCGCGACGATCGCAAGCTCCTGATCCACGCAGCCGCGCAAGCACAGCACGCGGCGGACTACATCCTCGGGAGAAACGCTACTGCCTGAATTTTTCGCGGCGCCCGCGCTATTGCGTGAGCGCCGTGTCTACTCCAGTCGTTTCCCCGGTCCGAGCATTCGACGCACAATTCTCGCGTGCGGTGTTTGCTCAGCGCCAGCAAGCGAGCTCGCGGAGATAAGCGAATCACGTCTGAGACCGAATCTAAAGCGTTTCCTTATCATTGGCCGCTCGGGCCCGCTGTTCCTTAAGCCAGAAGTAATGCATGAAAGTGTAATGCCAAACGACTTCGGTCATGCGGAGAGTTATGTTCCGAGGTGAGCGATCTTCTGTTGCCACGGTCTTCCGCTCGTTTATTGCGTGTAAAGCCGCAAGCCCTTCATAGCAATCAGGAGACGCTTTCGCGGTAGCGAGGTCTTTAATCAGCTGCTCAAAGGATGGATCCAAGGAGTGATCGCAGAGCAGTAACTTGTTTGCTGAGCGCTTCACAGCTCCTATCATCGTAGCAATAGAAAGTCCCGTCTCTTGGACGTAACGGAATTCGCTCACGAGAGCGAGGGTCGCGTCTACAGCTGCAAAACGGTCTGCGATCGGCAAGCTTTCATCGTCAAGAATCTTACAGACTGACTCGAACCGCTCCTGATTAGTCACCAGTATGTCCGGCAAGCCCGCCTGCCTCGCCAAGTAGTCGCCGAATAGCAAAGTTCCCACGCAGAGCTGAAATATCTGTCTGCCGTAGGTCAAGAGGGACTGATATAGAGTGCTTATGCCCGACTTGTTCTTCGGGGTCGGCATAAAGCGGAACCGTGACGTCTTTCCTTCATGTGCGATCTCGGAACGGACGTCGTAAAACTGTTCAGCCCAAATATCCAAGCGAGAGGCGCGCCCCAGCAGCAACGAAACAGCATCAATGAAACGATTCGTCTTGGCATCGTTCGGCAACGCGAGGAGCGTCTCGAAACCCACGACGAGATCCAGGATCGAACTCGCTTCGTCATTCGAGAGTGCGTTCGCGCGATTGTACCAAGTGATCGCTGTCAGAATTCGTTCCGCAGTCGCGGTCGTTGGCTGCCGAAGCAATTCCGGCAGCAAATGGTGTCGTGAAGGCTCCGCAAAGCATCTTCGAAGGTCCCAAGCCAGGTCTTGACTGATGTTCAATCCGACATGCGGGACCGGCGGGTATAGCCGCGAACCCTTCGCCAACCAGAAGGGGTGTTGGAAATTGTACCTTCCCTGATAGCCGGGCACCCGATGCCACTCATCGGGAACCAACTGTGAATTCTTATCGACCGGCTCAACACCGTGCTCCGGACGAACGAGAAAGATGCTAACCGGTTCGGGGCTGAAGACGGCGAGACTGGCTTGCTCGAAATGAAAGAAAATGTCTCCGAATGTTTGACGCGGAGCACTATAGCAATATGCGACAATGGCTTGAACGTGTTGCAACTCGCGCAAGCATTGGTCATTGCTATCCAAGTCCAGTGGTGGCAGCACCGCGTACGCAGATGCCCGAATGCGAAGATCGTCCTGCAGAAACAACATTTCCGCGATCTCGCGTACACGAGTAGAGTCTTCCTCGCTCAGGCCGTTGGTGTCATCGGTTGACCGAAAGTTGAAGTTACCTAGACGGATAGGGTCTCGCGTCTTGAGGAACGGAAAGACTGCAATGGCAGGGCCGGGTGCTTCTCCTGGACGGAGTGTCATAATCGCTGTTTCCGAATCGGAGACCGATGGCGAGCAAGAAGCGGAAACGGAAGAACGTCCATACGAAGCGAGTAGACGAGCGAGTCAGCGCAGAATCACGTCGCTAACCTACCGGCTCCTCGTTCACGTTCAAGTCTGCGCGCCGACTCAGAAACCATCAAGCCGAACTGATGTCGCCGAACCACGAGGCCGTCACGCAACGCCCTGACTTCGACAAGATCCACCACTCGTAAGCCGCCTTCGACCGACCTTCGATATATTTCTACTGCGGACGGCATTTCTCGCCGTAGATCAATCACGACGGCGCGGCCTAGTCGCAGATTGCCCTCCACATCAAAGGCGCTGACCTCAACGCTGTCCGCGCGATGTTTGTCCACCTCGCACATCTTCTCGATGCACAACGCGATTCGTTCAATCCTGACCATCCCGCCATCTCCTTCCGCCTCACGTTCTTTGTACATCCAAAAGGTTAGCGCTGGTGTCATCTTCAAACAACCATAGCTGTTCTCGTCAGACTCGCCGTGGCAAGCGAAGCAAGCTCGGTCATCTATTGAGTCTTTTCCGGTCATCCAAGAACCGCGTTATCCGTTTTGGCAGCTTCGCCCAAGAACTCTTGCCAACGATCGCGTACCTCTGGAAGCGGATCGTGGACCCGAACCGTGACCTTGCGCTGAGCCAGGCGGAAGCGAAGGCAATTGAGCACAGAGCGTACGGCTGTGTCGCTCTGCGGCAGACTGTATCCCCAGACCTCCACCGATTCCGCCTCATCTAAAGCCTTCGCCGCCTGATACCAGATTGACTGCATCTCCTGCCCACTCATCTGCTTCAGGAAGGACGGATACCCAAGGAGAAAGCCCTCCGGGGGGCCGATAGGGTTTGGCTCCGGATCGATCAACGGGATCGCGACGTCCCTATGTCGATATTTGAGATCTCGCAAGAAGCCATAACGCTCATCAAAGTAAAACCTCCCCGTAGGTGTTCGGTGCCAACCTACAGAGCCGTGCAGCTTAAGGACGAGGACTTCGGACTCAGGTACCTCGAAACCCAGCGGCTCAGATGGTCCACCATAGACACCCTTATGCAGAATCTTCCTAAATCCGTACCCATTAAGGGGATTCCATCTGTCGGCTTCGAGGAGAGTTCTTTCGACGGTCGTGTCCCAATTGAGCGTTATTACTTTGTCGCCTGACGCTAGGGTAGAGAGAAGTTGCCGAAGATATTCGCGTGCTGATATGCTTTCCAGCTTTGAGTCTAAGTAATGCTTGTACAGGAAGTACTGGTTCAGGCAGTCACGAAAGCGCTCTCGTGCAGCGACCGCTTCATTAGCGATCTTGCGCCCTTTGGACCCTAGGTGTTTCCAAATGTCGCCGGGATCATCCGAACCGGCTAACCATGTCTGTCGTGCTTTCTCGAAAGCTTCGCTATCCTCGGATTCTCGCGCCACCTCGCACAGATCAGGAAGCGAAAGTACGACTTCGGGATTTGAATTGCTCAGTAAGTACCTCGCAAGTCCGGATGAATTGTCGCGCAGCAACCGCCACTGGGCCCACGCTTTTGAAAGATTCGTTATGGCCGAATTGCGAGACTCTTTCTCAATCTCATTAAGGAGGTTCTTCGCCAGGGGATATCCTGCTTTGAACGATGCGCCCGCACCAAATAGGAAAACTCGCATTCTTGACAGCGTAATGTTCGTTCAGTCGACTCGCCAGCGTGGCCGAACATGAAGGATCGGCCCTCCGACGGCTCCATGCGCGTAGGAATTAGCCACGACGCGGATGGATGACGAAATAGACCAGCCCCCTCGCGAGGTTCTCATAGCGGTGGAAAGTCCAATCCTCGTCGCGATGCATGAAGGTGTGCCATACCATCAGCCCGAACATCATCCCAGCAACTTCCTCATTGTGCCTGGCCGCATTGCTCCAGATGGGTTCGTACGGGCCGCCGGTCCAGTCGTTCCCGGGCATCCAGCTGCTCGTCTGGATTTCCTCCCCTAGTCTCATGTCGGCGTCGATCTTCGTGTTCAGCGCATCTTCGATCGCGTCTCGCTCGACCTGACTAAGCCGTCTGACCATGGTCTGCCAGTAGTCTTGATGAGGAACGGTGTTGATCTCCTCAGTTCCATCGGGGTTCCACAGCATTGTTGTCATCTCCTCTATTCGGCCAGCCGGCGTATCGCCAGCGCCCGCATGTGTCTCGCGCAGTGACAAGAAGTCTGCTGCCGGAGAGTTGGTCGCGTAGAATCTACTTACTTGCACCCGGCGAGAATGTCGTCAGCTAGTTCGAGCATACCGCCAGCATCCTTGATCGCGGTGCGAATAAGGCCACGTAATTCATTGAGAAAAGCGGACGCTTCTCGGCTCATCGCTTCGTGCGGAATAGGCGCCGCTTCCTCGACGATGTCCTTGATTGCGCCAGCTCGACTAGACGTCGAGTATCGCCCGCTAAGGTCGTACGCACGTACCCATTCCGCGAATGGCGCCCTCAAAAGCCTATCTTCCACGAGGGCGTGGAGAGCCCCAAAGACGCGCTGTCGGACCTTATCTATCGCAGCCTGCCTTTGGGCTGCGTCCGAGGGTCCGTGCCAGCGCGACGGTTTGTCCAGGAATTTACCGATTGATTCGCTCAACCGTGCGACAAGTTCGGCTACAGGCCGAAGGTCGCTGTACTCGCTATTGCCGAATGACTGAGCTACACGACGGTTGAGTGCCTTAACTGTTGCCCAATGCTTGCGTTGGACGTTGGCTAGTTCAATATATCCGAGGCGCGCTTTCCATAACTCCTGAAACTGCGTGTCGGCTGACAGAGCGACGATTAAGAGCCCGGTTGGATCATAGACTGGCACGGCCTCCGTCGGTGGCTCCGGAAGAATCGAATCTCGGCAGAAGGAAAGCAGGATTTCCATCTCGTGCACTGGGCCTTTGGACTTTTCACTAATCGGTCTGTTGAGCCACCCCAGCATGAAGCATCTGTTATCTAGTTGCCGTTCCAATGTTTCCACTAGCGAAGCGCCTAAGACTTCGTGGAGGCTACGAAGAGCTCCTGCTGCAGCGTTCATGACGTGCGTCTGTTTTGAAGCAAAATCTGGCAGATTCGGCCCTACCACTTGATCGACGTGCGTGAACGCGATTGCGAGCTTTCGTTGATATCCGCTGGCAAGAACCGAGCGCAATATCGAGAGTGAGGCTGGAAGCATCGATTGCGCCGCGTTGTCGACGAGCAAGATTGCATCAACCGCCGCATATCTCTTAGTGACCTGAGTGCTGACGCTCGCGGAAGATTCCGGTGTGTGCCCGAAGCCCTGACCGTCAATTAAAACGATGTCTGTTACGTCGGAAGTGAACCGGGGATGGAAGGGACCACGCACTCTGATTCCTTGGACGAGGGGTGTTACCAACCGACCGAAAGCTCCAGCATAGTTGCTAGAGAACCAGCGGACTCGTGGAATGAAGTCTTCTCGGTTTCCTGCGTCGCACTCGCAGGTCCAACTCTCGGGCCAACCGCCCGGACGATTGACGCGCTCGCCGACGGGGAGATGATCAAATCTGGCGAGGATCTGATCGAGAATATCGTCGATTAGCTCGTCGAATTGGGTGAGATTCTCAAGTACCTCTGCGAAATATTCTTCCGCGATATCCTTGTCGGCTGACGAGAGACCGCCAAAGCTGATCTCCAGGTCGCGTTCGGTTTTCTCCTGAGCATTCTTGGCTAACAATTTAATTCGACCAAGAAAGCCCACAAGTACGGATTGCATTTCCGCTCGTTGTTCAACGGAAATCGAGGTTTCGTCCGAATTCGGCTCCTGCGTTTCCGGATCGTCTTCACCTTCATAATTCCATTCATCGCCACTCGAGGTTTCCGCGCTATATGAACCCAAAACGTAGTTCAGCCGGAATATCTGATCAGAATGATGGAGCAGCCTGTCCGCTATCTTTCGTTCTGGCCAGTCATACACAGCGGCGAGGCACGCATTTGAAACACACTCCGCGACGCTCGCGATAGTTTCCCACTGGGATCTAAAAGTGACTACAGCCTTATACGACGAACTGCCGGTTGCGACGATCACTTCGATGTCGCATGTGGTCGTTCTGGCCGTCGATGTTGAAGGGAACCGATCGGTTTTGGGATCGGACCCGATAAGCTGCCGCAACAGGGAGGTTTTTCCGGAGCCGGTTACACCCGCAAGAAGAACACTAGGAACACCCGTTTTCGGAATGGCGATCTCTTTGTCCCGAATCCTTGCGGGATCATCATTTGAAGCCTCCAGGCAATCATAGAACGCTGCGACTACGATCGGATCGACCCCCGCTTTTTCAGCCCGCTGTCGTTCGAGCACATTATGCAGACTCTCATCCGCAAGAAGTTCGTTCATTTGCACACATAGCTGTTCGGCTTTTATTTCATCCGGCGTTTCAAGGCTGCGCCGGACTTTCAGGCCCAGCTTCCCCTTTGAGTCCTTTCGCAGTGGATGCCTAAAGCTCACAACCCAAATCTTCCGACCAGGTGGCAGCGACTTTGAAGCGGTGTATGAAGCCATCCGTACTTCCTCCATCGTGAGTATTCCACAGTATTCCAAATGAATCAAGATGAATCAAGAGACACGCCGGAACACTCACAGAATTATCTTGAATGTGCATTCGGCATCCTTCGTCGTAATGTAAAATCCGCGTTTAATATGCGACCGGGGGCTGGCCCATATTAAATAGAGCGTTTATCATGGAACGGGCAGCGAGCCATGGTAAACGCAAACGATCGCAACAATCGCACGACCGAATCCCTCGCTCGGGCAGGCCGTTATGTAAATCAGCCAGCCGGCTACCGCGCTTTCATGCCCGCCCAACTGCCACCCTCACCTCCCATCCAGCTTGTCGGCGATCTTCAGCGCTCGCTCTCTGAGGCCGACCGCGCCTTGGGCCGCCTGGACGGCTCCGTATTGACCCTGCCCAACCCCGACCTGTTTGTCTTCATGTATGTACGCAAGGAGGCGGTGCTTTCGAGCCAGATCGAGGGCACCCAAAGCTCATTGCAAGACCTGCTCGCGGCCGAGGCTCACATCCTCGGTGAGAGCCGCCCCCGTGATGTAGACGAGGTTGTCAACTACGTCCGGGCAATGAATCACGGCCTCGCGCGCTTAGCGGAGCTACCCGTCTCCGCGCGGCTGATCCGTGAGATTCATACCGAATTACTCAAGGGCGTTCGTGGGTCGAGGCTCACGCCGGGTGAGCTGCGACGCAGTCAGAACTGGATCGGTCCCGGAGGATGCACGTTGGCCGAGGCCACGTTCGTGCCCCCGCCACCCGCTGAAGTGCCCATCAGTCTCGGCGCGCTCGAAACGTTCCTGCACGACCGCGACGACATCCCGTTGCTAATTAAGATCGGGCTTGCTCACGCTCAATTCGAGACGATTCACCCCTTCCTCGACGGCAATGGCCGCGTGGGCCGCCTCTTGATCACGTTCCTGCTGTGCGAACGGGCCGCGCTGCACAAGCCCGTGCTGTATCTATCGCATTTTCTCAAGCGCCACCGGCAGGCCTATTATGATCACCTCCAGGCGGTCCGCGACAACGGCGATTGGGAGGGCTGGCTCACCTTTTTCTTGCGTGGAGTCGCGGAGGTTAGTGTTCAGGCGGCAGAGACGGCCCGCAAGATCCTCGAGTTGCGTGAAGCACATCGCAGGAACATCACTGAGCATCTAGGCCGGGCCGCTGGCAACGGTCATCGGGTGCTTGAGCGGCTCTACGAGAGGCCTATCATTAGCGTCAGCGACGTGCGCGAGCTGCTCGGAACCACATTCGCGGGAGCCAATCAGATCGTGCAGCGCCTCGTTGATCTCAAGATACTCGTGGAGATCACAGGGCAGGCTCGCAATCGCCGCTTCCGCTACGACGCTTACGTGCGTCTCTTCGACGAGGAAGCGGACGCACGATCCGCTAGCCCTTGAAGAAGTTCCTACAGGCGCGCGCGACCCGAGTATTCGGTCGAGAACGCCATGAACGATGAAATCATAGTGCCTGTCCAAAGGGGGCCCATTATCATCTGCACATCTTTCTAGTCTTCGCCCCACATTCAAACTCGGGTTCGCCTAACCTTTGTTGCAGTCGCCTACTTCAAAGCTTCTTTCATTACGTCAGGGTGCTCGCTTGCAATGGTACGAACCAACGCGAGTAAGCGATTTCGCAATAGTTTTTGTGTGGCAACCGGTGGGTCAAACCTTGCGAACACACCGGCGTGAATGTCGGCCTTCTGATTCTCGAAGGTATTCGCCGGGAATCGAACTAGACCAGATTTCACCTGTCGTAAAGCCACCGCAATAAGAATTGCCAAATCGATGACTCGATGAAGCGGCAACTCCTCGGATTGACGAGACCATCGGTCACCAACAAAACGCCAGACCTTGGCGCTGAATTCTTCATCCGACCACTGCGCCGTCCCAAGCGAGATATACATCGCGTCTGTTTCAGAAGAATACGGTCCGTCATGCTCAGCGTATTCGATCGAGACTATTGGTTTGTGTCCAAGGTGATGTGGCAACGGAGGGATTTTTTCTTTTGAAGCCATTAGGAACCTCGTTTCGGGTCAAAGATATATTAAGATCACTATCAGATCAACTAAATCATATAGTATCATAGTTGACGCATCGTACACTGCCACATATATTAAATTCGCGCAACAGGATGGAAAGACATCCACGAAACAACACGAAACAAGGAGTTTAAAGATGGTCAAACTGAAAGACACCAATCTAATTCGCGAATTCGCACGACGTCTTACTGCGAAGAGCAAGCATCATATGCAGACTGTTTGCGACGTACTGCCGCACGTGCTGTGGCAGACAATAATTCGGTGCGATCAAGACGAAGGAATCAGCGTCCGGCAACACACCGAAATGCGGTGGAGAGATGCCAAAAAGCGCGGAAAGACAACACTCGGAAACATTGCCTTCTTTTTCGTGCATGGCGCGCGCTATGCCCTTTGTCCGCTCGGACACAAGAAAATTGCGCTTCGCTTGGGCAATTCGCGCGGAAAGCTTCTCGCAAGCTTCGATAATTCCAGCACGCCCCAGCAGGTAGAGAGTGCGTTTCGGAATCTGTAGGCCGACGCGACCGCTCGGGAATCTTTACGAACAGTTCGCGGAGAGATTTATTGCGCGGACTAACAAGCACCCTTTGAGTGAAAGAGACTGCGACTGAGCAATGCACTGGCCATGCGCCTCAGTAAAATTCGCCCCCAAGCTAGAAGGATGTCTGGGATGACGCCGTTCATCTCAGTTTTTGGTTCCGCCGGCATTTTTTTAGGGCGCACGACGTGCGACGCGATCGCGCCCTCACCTCATGATGGTGCCGATCGCCCAGTCAGCGAGCGATTTGCTCTGTTAGGGAGATCTCGCGCACGTAAAACGATGCGCCCACCCCGCTTGCGGGGCCTTCTTTCACGACACGTCTAAGAACCATACGCGCTGCTCGTGCAGCACGACCGGGTGTGGCAATCGGATGAGAGTCGCGGCGCATTATCGCCGGACACGTGGAAGGCCTTGTTGCAACCTGCGGGGACCCGCTGCAAGCGCTGGTTGGGCGGCGGCTCATCGCCTGGAGACAGATGGATCAAACGGCCAACGAGTCCGGACGAATTCACTATACGACCGGGCCATCGAGGGTGGGAGTATCGGGGGCTTACGGGGCGTAATGATAAGGACTCCCGAATCTACGCGCGGAACAGGTCGGAAGGCCGAAGCCGGTACGTGCCGACCAAGGCGGAATTCCCACCAGGGGACCCACGTTGTGGAGAGGCGTGTGGAAGGGGGTAACGCGACGCGCTTCCGTGCCACCTCCCATTGGACGATGAGATCGGCCCGTTCGAGGGTCACGCGCGGATCGTCCAACAGGCGACGGAGGACGTCCGTCGTATATCCGAACGGAAGAGAGCCGACCACGCGAAACGGCTCAGTGGGCAGGCGCGAGGATAGAAAATCCCCTTCCACGACTCGCACCTTATCCTGAAACGTCCCGCCCACACGATCGCGGAGTCGCGCAACCCACACTGGGTCGATTTCGATGGCGACCACGTCGACTTGGCGCTTCGCAAGAGCGATAGTTATCGCGCCGAGACCAGCGCCGAACTCGACGACGAGATCACCAGGGCGAAAGTCGGCTTCAGCGACGATACGATCAGCGAATTCCGGACGAAGGAAATTCTGACCGAGACGGCGTCGTCGCTCGTCCCGCGGTGTCCGCAGATGCGCGGACACGGAAGATCACCATCATGGGCATGAGGGAAATTTACCTTACTCCACGTGGTGCACTCAAGACGCTGTACGTCGCGACAAGTGCTCCCTCCAAGATCGCGAAGGATTAGTGCAGGCCAGCAATCTGTGTGCCGCCTCGAACACGGGTCTGGCCGCTAGGAATTCAACAGCCGCTCAAGTCGTTCTACGCGAACATGCGGTGGCAGCAGGATTCTATTCTCAAGCAGGCACCTTTCGGCATGGCCTCCGTACTCGATTCTGTAACGCCGCCATTCCGAGGAGCTCGCTGGGGAGAGCATCGGGGTTCATGATGAGTTCTTCGGTCACGTCAACGTAAAGTCGGTTCTTAGGTTCTTTCCGCAGAGAGATGGCTTTCCGCTTTGCCTTTTTCATCTCGGACACCCACTTCGCAACATCTTCGGAGAGTCGCCATTGTAGCATCGCACTCCCGTGCTGTGGACTACTCAGCGGCGCGAGCTTTCAGCCGGCTCGAGATCAGGTTAGTTTGGAATCGGCAAATGAACGCGAACACAAATCAGAACGGAGATGGATCGTGAGCGTACGCAGGTCACGTGCAATTATCCTGAACACGAGCGATAGAAATGGGTTTTTCGATCCTGAGAAGATAGCGGACCTGCTCGATTGCACCCCAGACGAAATGCGCCGATATCTCGACCAACAACCGTTAAGCATCCCGAAGCATGTCACAGTCTCAGCGACCCATGTGAGGCTGTATTCTCTCGCTACGCTCATTCAAGAGGTCTTCGAACTCATGCGCGAGGATATCTACGAGATGCGCGCATGGTTCCAAGCTCCGATCAAAGCGGTGGATGGTCGGTCGCCTCGGGACATGATTCTCGCTGGCGAGTTAGAGCGAGTCTCCGCTTTGGTTGACGAGACCGCTCGCGGCCTCGCGCTCTAGCGGCGAACCTTCCTCCACAGCAGCGCCCGGCTAATTGCAGAGGGCGCGGTCGTGAGGACGCGGCCAGAAGCCGCGCCTGTTCAATTCCTCAATTTCTAGCTTCCGAGCCGGGGTATCCGCCCTTCGCCAATAAGTCTCTCAATCTCCGTTTTTGGAATCCGAACGCTACGACCAAGGTGAACTACTTCGATTCGTCTTTGGCCCATCCATGATCTCAAGGTAGCTGGGCGCAATCCGAGCGCATCGGCCGCCTCTTTTGTGCTGACGAGCGATCTCGGGAAACGAGTCTGCTCTCCTCTTCCCTTTGCCTTGGCGTCCGTTAGTTCCTGCAGACTTCGCTTCAACAGGGAATCGAGCGAGTGCCGCGAGAAGGTCAATAATTCGGTTCTGGTTGGCGAATAATCCGCACGTCGAACAACGGCAGGACGTTCCTTCAAACTGCTCCATTTCTTTCTGCACCTGCTTTCGTTCAAAATGTTGGAGTCCTCGGTCGAAGCTTGGTGAGACAGGAAAGTCGGTGAACAAAGGTCGCAAGTTGCCGAGAACCAAATGAGTGCTCAGCCCCGGCGCACCGGTTTCTCCTCCCTTCCAGCATTTAAGAGAGCTCGCAGGTCGCTCTTGAGCGCTTGTTCAGCCGGGGACTTGCCATTTGAAGCGAGCCAGTTTTCGAAGTCCTTAATTCGAACGCTGTACTCGATCTCAGGCTCTTTGACGGTAACGGCAATCGTCGAATTTGGATTGATCCGGTCGACCCAGTCGTTCTGACGAAGAACGTGCAGTCCACGCGCGACAGCCTCATAAAGGCAGCGCGCCGTAATCTCGACGGCATGTTCCGCGCCGTTGGAGTCTCGGCAGGATATCTTGGCAGGTTTTTAGGGCCACGCACGGATATTAACAATTCGCTTTTATTTCGCCACGGCGTTGGCGGATGTGCGGTACTGCGCAAATCACTCATCACCGTAATACTTTTGTAACCAGCGTCAATTAGCATCCGATCACACAGTCGGACGATCCATACAGTTTGTTTGGACACGCGCACGATACATAGCTACAATGTGCGACACCGTACAGTCCGCTTGACCGGCAACTTGTGGAGTCTGCTGTATGTGTCTCGCTGCCATGGCGTCTTGTTCCGAGTCCGTTTGGACGTACTGCGAGCCGATCATAGATCCGACGAATCTCACACGTTTCATCAAATTGGATCGACCCGCGCGCTCTGTCTCATCCACCGAGCGCCGCGGATCTCGATCAACTAAAACCGACCGGGGAAGAAGTTATGCGGAACGCGCCGAGCACCAAGGGTGGGGCTCGTGTGCCGCGCAGGTCGGGCGTTGGGGGACCTTTTGCTGTCCCAAGGCTGGAGGAGTTGCTGGCGGACCCTGACCAAGTCAGGGTGCTCGATGCGCACACGACGCGAGCTCTGAAAACGCAGGCTATAAACGCGCTGATCCTGCTTCAAAGCCATGATCTCGATGCTGCACGCGCCGGGATCGACATACATGAGCACCAGCGCCCTGACAGGTTGCTCAATGTGAGCCAGGCGGCAGAAAAACTGTGCGTCAAGCGCGACTGGCTCTACCGACATCACTCGGATCTCCCTTTCAGAGTGCGGCACGGCAAACTACTTCGCTTCTCGGAAGTCGGCATCGAAGACTACATCCGCAAGCGACGTGGTTGAAAAATCGCGGATCGTGTCGTTGACACGGACCGGATCAAAACATTGATCTATTATGTTGAAGAGACGCACCAGTAGCGCCCTCGGCCGGCATCGTTCTTTGATCATCTTCTACGCCAGTCTTCGCAGGGCAATCTGCAGGTGGCGAGGGCCGTGCACGTGCGAACAGTTCGCAAAGAAGGAGACGCGAATCCATGAGAGGGATGGGCCGAATTTTCAAGCGCGGCTCCGTCTATTGGGTTGCTTACTATTATCGCGGCGAGGAGCACCGCGAAAGCTCGGGTTCGGAGAACGAGAACCGAGCCCGAAAATTACTCAAGAAACGACTCGGCGAAACTAGTCGCGGGCAATTGATTGGGCCTAGCGAGGAGAAATTCACGTTCGACGATCTGGCGAAGATCCTGACAACGGACTACGAGATCAATCGAAAGCGATCGATTGAATCTGTTCGCCTATCTATCAAGCATCTGCGCGAGTTCTTCGCGCTGGATCGGGCAATCGACATTACACCTGACCGCGTGAGCACGTATGTCCGGGAACGTCAGCGTGAAGATGCTGCCAACGGCAGCATCAACCGCGAACTTGCCGCGCTCAAGCGAGCGTTCACTCTCGCGACGCGGGCTGGCAAGTTGAACTCGGCACCTTACATCCCTCTGCTGGAGGAGAACAATTCGCGTCGTGGTTTTTTGGATCACGGCAGCTTTCTAGCTCTCCGCGAAGCCTTGCCGAAGCATCTCAGGCACCCCGTCACGTTTCTGTACTTCTCCGGTTGGCGAGTGAGTGAGATGCGCACTCTCGAATGGCGCGATGTCGATCTAGCTGGACGTGAAGTGCGCTTGCGCCCCGAAGTTAGCAAAAATAAAGATGGTCGCGTCCTGCCACTGCGAGGTGAGCTACTCGAGATAGTCGAGAGCGCGCGAGACGTCCGCCGAATGGATTGCCCGTTTGTCTTTCACGACCAAGGCGAGCCGATTGGCGATTTTCGCAAAGCGTGGAAAACGGCCTGTAAAAAGGCGAAGCTTAGCGGAATCATCGTCCACGACCTACGTCGAACGGCAGTCCGGAACATGGTGCGCGCCGGCATACCGGAGCGCGTTGCGATGGAGTTAAGCGGCCACAAAACGCGCAGGATTTTCGATCGCTACAACATTGTTAGCAATGAAGACCTCGCCGCGGCGACGGAGCGCTTGCAGGGGCATTTAGAGACGCGGCCCGTAGTCACTAAGGTTGCTCCTATTAGGCAGTAGCCTTGCCTTTTTAAGCATACTTTATGAATGGGGAAATGGAGGTTTCGCGGCCCGCCGCTGAATCCTAGTTAGAACAGTTGTGCGCGGAATGACAAATCATTAGAAATTGAACACCGGTTCCAAGGTAGAAAACTCGAAGGAGCGATGCGATCTTGTTCTTCTGTGTTGCTTCCGCGCCAATGCTTGTCTGAAAATGAGATGGATCGCGCGCGTCAACAGCCCATAGCCTTCATCAGAAAGCCGAACGTCATCGTTCTCGCGAATGACCGGTTCAACTGGCAGGCTTCCAGGGAAGTTCTCAAAAAGATTCACCGGTTGGTAGTGGTTGAAGCGCACCCCGATGTGGTTCTCGATCTCAGCGTAGTAAAACGCATCTACCCCAACGGGATTGTTCCAGTCATTGCGCAGATTGATCGTCTGCGAGCACAGGGGCTTGTTTTCCGAATAATTCCTCCTGCCGATCATGACCTCAGCACGCTGTGCGATAGGCTCGGCTGGTTACACTATCTGGATCCTGCGGCCTTTCCGAAAGGCACAGATGCAATTGCGAGTACTGCGCTGCACAAGTTTCAATCGGACGAAGACCTAAACAGTCTGGTCAATCGGGCGGTAGAGATCTGTCTCCAGCAGCTACTCTTTGCGCAGGGCGTGCCAGCAGCATTCGAATGGACGTTGAACGAAATTGCCGGAAACGTTCTAGTGCACGCGGAAGCACCGGGTTTCATTCAGGTTATTACCTATCGCGAGTCCGGTACACTGGTATTCATTGTGTGCGATTCTGGCCTCGGGATTCCAGCTACGATTCGACGGTCTTTTCAGAACATTGGCAACGATATTGCTGCCCTCGAATACGCAATTCGTGCCGGGGTTACGAGCAAACCGTCATACGGCCAAGGGAACGGGCTTGCAGGTTCCATAGCTATCGCAAAAACGAGCGGCGGTGCTTTCTCCGTGACGTCGGGTAGAGCGCGGTTGAAGATACTAAATGAGAACCTTCAGGCAACGGATCACTACCCACCATATGAAGGCACCTGCGTTGAGATGCAACTTCCCGTTAATAAGCCGATCGACCTGCCGAAGGCTCTTTGGGGACATGAGCCAATCCCCTACACCGAATTGAAGTTCTCCGACGAGAAGGGAGATCAAGTCTTCAAACTGCGGGAGTATGCTTCGAGCTTTGGAAATCGGATTACGGGCGAAAAGATTCGTAATCTCGTCAGAAATCTGCTTATCCAGCATCCCGGTCATCGCGTCAAAATCGTGATGGAGGGAATTATGGTAATCTCATCTTCCTTTGCGGACGAGCTGTTCGGAAAGCTGGCGCTGGAACTCGGAGTAGTCGATTTTGGTAGGTTGCTGGCCTTCGATCAGATCAACCCTGTTTGTAAGAGCTTGGTGGACACGGCAATCCAACAGCGGCTCGCGCAAGGACTCGGTGCCAAATGGCCGAATGATGACCGTGACGACGAATCGTGAGGCTGTGAAGCAGGGCACTCGCGGGCGAACGCGGTCTCCCATTCAAACGGGTTCACTGAACTAAGAACCCTTTCGGATCGTTGTTCACCTGAAAATTGGCAGGCCGGCGAATGTGGCCTTCAGACGCCGCGATACGGAGTCTCATAGGCGCAAGGACAAATCAAACCAGTGCGATCCTTCTCTATGCCGGGAGGTCCGTAGGACCGAAGACGGTAATGCCAGCTACGCGGTCGAAGTCTGCGTCCGCACTCGCCAAGTTCTGAACACCCAGGAATCGCATCGACGACACAATCATGGAGTCGTTGGTCAGAAGACCCGCTGCTTGACGCTCCGTGTACGCTTTCCTCAATAGCTGCTCGTCCAACGGAATGAACAACAAGTTTAAGGCTAAAACACGCTCGGTGTTTCTCCAGTAATCTATAAGACCCTTCACGACCTCGGGTTTGCCGCGAAGCTCGCGGACATTTTCCGCAGAGATCAGTCCTCTAGACTTCGCCTCGGCCAGCATGAACCTGTGCGTGGCTTCGTTGGCGGTCTCAAAAAGACAAACGCCGGTTATCTCCTCTTGCGAGCACCGAAGCAGCAGGTCCCTGCATTCGCCCGATTGCCCAGCGAGGGCGTAAATTAAGATATTAGCATCGATGAAGACATCACTCCCGCTGGGAAGCTCTTTGATCGAACGGACCGGCACGTCAATACTGATCTTCGATATCAGCCTCGGCGATCCGCTTCCATTCCGACGCGCTCAGCCGGGTGGGCTGCGCCGAATTGACCGCGGCAAGCGACCTCGCGATTCTTTCCATCCGACCGGTCTCAGCAAATGCTTTTCGCTTGAGGTCAGAGAGTCTTGAAGAAGAAACCTGCGGATGCATGGCTCCAAAAAAAGACTCGATACCCAATGACGCGTTAAGGACCCAAGCTTGCCCTTTGCTCGCGAAACTAATTTGCGACCCCGAGTTCGCTAAACTACCACCGTTGGCCGGTGAATCAGGCGCGACGGGCATAGGAAATTGCGATCCACCACCGAGTGTTTGTCCACTAAGCATGTCAGTCCACCGTCAAGTCCAAAGATCCGAGCAGCTCGCCTTGGTCCGCGCGCAATACGCTTGCCATCTCCGCGAAAGAAACGCTGGCCTCGAAAGTCCGCACCATTTTCAGAAACAAAGCTTCCTCGTACATCGCAGAAGAATCGACGACCCACGAGAAGTCGTCGGCGTAGACGGAGAAGCCGCGCGCTTTGACCGTTGGGCTTAAAATCCTAGGGGACTTGAAACTGAGAAAATTCGCAGAAATGTCACGCAGAGTCCGTCGCTCCGGTTTAACATGCATCAGAAGGCTCAACAGATATTGTCGAAAGGTCACACCGGCAGCGGATTGCACGGCCTGTAAACCCGCCATCGCGACTTGAGAAACGAGTTGTTCTTGAGACCAATCGGGATTTGTCACCAGAAGGGTGGCAGCACCTACGCCAACGGTGAACGTAAGCCGAGAGTTTTGGAGACTAAATACAATTGCGACTTCACCCACACTCGAAGGATTCTGCTTAGCCGAGATGTTCGCGAGCGCTATGTTCCAAGGCTTGAACGCCTCAAAAACTGCGGACATAACAGCAGAACCTCGGGTTGAGAACTCGAAATTCGGGCTTCCGTAGACCGCCTGGACCTCTAGGAAAGCCAACAGCGACTGCGCTCTTTCAAGTTGCTGCATCGCGCTCTATTATCCGAAACTTCGGAACCGTGGAACAGTCACCTTGGACAGTGTCGCACGCAATTCCCTCAGTGCCCACCCTTTGCAGCTTGACTTATGCGGACAGAACACGGACAATTCGGTCATTCGCCAATGTTTGAGAATCCAAAAATACTTGATTTTACTGGTGGAGCTGACGCGGATCGAACGCGCGACCTCCTGAACGCCATCACGACCTCTCGGACAACCTAGAGCGCTTGTCTAGAAATAATTATATTTTTTAAGTACTTACTTGCTTAGGCCCGCCTGAATAAACATCAGACGTTCTGACAGGATCCTCCGAACGTTCGTTAACAGCGTGCAATCAGTTCTTGGTTTCTACGGATTTCGGCAGGTTGAGGCTTTGGGTTTATATTTTTAGACAGTAACTCTCTCTTTAGCAGAGAATATCTACGGGGCGTTGAACGGGCGCTGGCCTGGCTTGGCGGGCCGGGCGCTCTCAGGTGCCGTATCTCCAACATCAAGGAAGTTGAAACCCTCAGGATCCACCTCGTGAGTGATCCCGCCCACCGAGCGCTTCTCCATAGCACCCTCTGCAAACGGGCCAGCGTACTTCCGCGCGAGCCGCGCTTTCAATTCCACAATGACCTCGCCACGGATCCGATCCTTGTCGGGGTCCGTGAGGTCGGACTCGGAGATCAGATCCGCATCGAACGCCGCAAAGACTTTGTTGAGCTGGGCTGCCGCGGCATCCTGGGTGAGATCGGCCGCTCTAAGCACAGTGTCGAACTCCGCTTCGTGGGGCGTAAAGCTCGGCAATCCACGCCAGTCTTGCCTGGCCGGCCCTCTTTCGATCTCGACGAGCAGATAGTCGTTGCGCTCGTAGATAGTCAGCGCATCTGCAGAGGTGCCCTCCCACAATCGGGCTTCGCGCACCCAGAGTCGGGCGAGATCAACCTCGGTCTGGGGCGCGGCGATGGCGACCAGAATGCAGGGTGCGGCACTGGTCCCAGCCGCCGCTGTCGTTGGATCCCCGAGGGCGTCTTTAACGCCTAGGACTGGTTTCGTGCCATTGAGTCCGATGAGTCCCTCGACACCGCTCTTTACAACGCGGGCGATCTCGGTTCCTTGCTTAAGTCCGGGAACCGCGAGCGCTGCGAGTTGGCCGAGGGTATCCATCAGCGCGCCAGCCGCTTGATCCTTCGGCACCGCAAACAGTCCGGCAGCCACCTGAAGATCGCCACCGCGCCAGACTGCAGGACCGGCGAGTCGCTGGCGCAGCACCACGGAGCGCTCGGTCGGCGCTGCGGACAAATCGCCGAACTGAGCCGGGCCAATGACTGCGGTTTGCGACTGGGGTGCTTTCAGCCCGTTCAACGTGACAGTGGCATGGGCCAACGGTGACAACTTCAGCCACAGGATCCGACTATTTTTCAGGTACATCGAGGAGAGCTTGACCACCACGTAATCGTTGTTGGCCACGAACGTAGCAGGTGCTTGCGCGCCCACGACGTGATTGGCTTGGATCCGACCCCAAGCCATCTGCCGGTTGGGCGTGCGCCAGATGGCATCGAGGAGATCGGTGAGCGTGGGCATTGAGGGGACTCCTAAGGCAGTCGAATTGCGTTGAACACCTGACCGGGAACGATGCGGTCGAACCGCGCAACAGCCCAATGATCGTCTCGTCCCGACTCTCGAGCCGCTCGCGCGAGATGCGCCAGGGAGGCAGTAAGTACGGGTTGACCGAGTTCAGCATCTTTGAGGAGAGCGACCAATGCGTCGCGACGGGAGGGAGCATCGGGGTGCAACGCTGCAATAATGCGGGAATCGGGGAGGTTACCGAAGCGCAGTTGAAGATTGCGGCGAATAGTCTCGCGGTCGTCCCAATGAGCGGCAAGGTCGGGTGAAGAGTGACTCGCGGCGAGTCCATAATCGTACGCGTGAAAGGCGAGCGCACCTAGGGTGGGATCAATCCACTTCGCGTAAGCAATTTCATTCAGCACAGGTTCGCTGACGTCCGCAAAATTCGCTCCCGTCCGAAACAGGGGCACCGCAAGCGCGAGGGCGCGTGCGATCCGCCCCGCCGGTACATGACTGGCGTTTGGATCCCACGAGGTGCCAACGGGCAACCGAAATATACCGACTGATAACTCCAGACGCCCGTCTGGCCAGGATATCGCACCGATGACAGTGACACCGCCAGGCAACCGGGGTGCAGCAATGTTAGTGCGATGGCCGCTCACCTCAATCGTCGCGGTGTCGCCGTCCTCACGCTTCCATGCTACGGACAGAGTTACCCGCGAGTTGCGTTCGATCCAAGTCGGCGCCGAACCGCGTAGGATCGGTGGAACCTTGGGTTCCCGGAATCCGTCCAGCGCGATTGCCACCGCCAAGGGCGAATCATCAACTTTCGGAGTTCCCAGCAAAGGAATGTCCAGATGTCTGAACTGATGAAGGATGGTCTGCTGGGTGTCGAATAATTTCAGAGCCAGGAGGGGTAGCAGGGTGGGCAGAATTGTGCCCTGCATGGGGCCGATGGTTTCTGAAGGCGTCACTGAAAAAGGCAGAAGTTCCCCTCCGTCGGCGGTTTGCTGCGGTGGCAGAATCGCTGCGGTCGCGGGTGTGATCTGAGCAACTGCCTGCACTGTGCGCAGCTCGCCTTGATTAAGGATTATGCGGGTCGCACTGATGACCTCGTCACCGAGCGAGATCATGACGTCCCACGTCCCAGCGTCTAGCTTGATCGGCGTGTTGACCTTTCTGTCGTATTCGTCCCAAGGGGCTTCGGCGCGGCGGACCCGGGCGCGCGCTAGTGCGTCGGCTGCCAGGACAGTTAAAACGGCAGGGCTCATGTAGAGCAATCCTCTAGAGGACGGCGCAGCTTCCTGTTTAATCGTATTCGCGCTGCCGATGCCGCGCTCATTGGTGGTCGGCGGTAGAGGCATGGGTCCGCTGGGGAAGCTAGGCTTCGGTGCTTGACGCCCGACGTCGATCACTGCACTTTCCTGCTCTCGTAGATCGACGGCGGAAATTGCTGGTCGAGGCTCCTCCCATCCTAGTTCTTCCATTCCGGGCAGAAGCCGCGCGCGCAGCTCATACACGCGCGGCGGCGCTTGGGGTGGCCAGCCCGACACTGGGAGACCATATTGCACTTCGAGCGCTAGGCTCACGGCTGGACGAGCTTCTGTCGGGCGCACGGTCACGGAAAATTGGCGGGGAGGGGGCGCCGGAAGCTTACGCAAGGGATCGACGGTCGAATTGTTTTGGTAGATTTGTGGCAGTTGGATCGCTCGCGTCCAATCGTCGTACCCTTCCAAAGCCTCGGCGACCCGGCGTTTGACGTACTCGTGAAGTGATTGCGCCGTCACGCAGTGACCTAGTCCAGGAATATGGTCCGCTGCGGCACCCGTTCCTGCCAATCCTTTGAGCAAGTGACCTGTGAAGCGTCCTTGCCCCCCTGCGCTCGAAAGCGCGGTACCTCCCTGCGCAACCGCGAATATCGCTACCTGTGATCGAGGTCCTTGTGCGGCTTGTTCTCCCCACTCTATAGAGTAGCCGCGGGGACGCCGTTCGTAGGACATGTCTCGGCAGGCGTCGATAATCCAGACTTGTTGGCGGGGCCCGCGCTCTGCGAAGAGAGTCAGCAGCTCTGTCAGGCAGATCATGTTGCGGCCGTCCTCAGGCCCGGTCACGTCTGAGGGCAAAATGAGAGTCTCGCGCACGCGGCCGTCAGGGCTCGCGGTCAGGCCATGACCCGCGAAGAAGACCAATAGGAACCCAAGGGGTTCAGGGCTGTCGTAGTAAGTTTTCAGTACGCCCAGGATCTCGCTCCGGGTGGCCGGCCGCGCCCGTTCGGGTGAAGATCCGCCGATGCTCGGCGCTGCTAAAAGTATCACCTCTTCGTCCCGAAAGATCGGTGCCAACTCCGGGGTGCTGCGGCTCGTGAGCGCATCACGCATCGCCACAGCGTCGTTAACTGCCGACAAAAGCGGTCGGAAACCGTATCCGTCCACACCGATCAGGATAGCCCGATGATCCGCCATGGCTCAGTAAGATAATCGAACTCCCTCTAGATTTTAGGGCTAGACTATAGGCACCGCCGCACTATACTGCAATCCATCAGTTTGGGTGATTAATGTCCACCGACAAGGCATGCAGTTTCCTGAGAGAGCTTCAGGAGCGGGAGTACGCTGCGATTGGCTCGCAGCCGCCAATTTACACGAAGGAGGCGGTGCTGCAGAAATACGACCGACAGACGAACGCACTGCGACCGGGTGGCGAGTTCGAGCAGGAGCTGCGTCAGTCACAGCTTCCTTCGTCGGTCATCGAGGCAATGCTGAAGCAACTGCGGCAGGCTCATGAGCAGACCGGTCGGGCGTCGTACGAGTTGGTGGCCAAGTCGTTTGATTTACGTCCGACGCCGTACGAGGAGCCTTCGTGTTTTGCCATTCTGCACCGAGTCAACCAATCACTTTCGCCGGTGGATGTCGCTCATCCGGAATTCAAGCTGGCGGAGCTGATGAATCGAGTCGTGATCGGCACCTTGCCTACTACGCAATTCAATGCCTCGGCCATTGCGGTGCCGGGGACAGATCAATTTCTTATCGTGTTTGACCCCGTATTCCTCGACTTCATCGACATGCTGAGCCAAGCGGTCGCGCCCGCTCTGCGGTTATTCGATGCGAAGACAAACGCGGAACACGAAGCTCGCATCAAGGAATTCCTTAATCGCGAGCCGTTCTTCCTCGACCGCTTCAAGTCGGTGCTGATCTGGTTTCTGCTCAAGGGGAGGTCGCCTCTCGAAGCGCGGGTCGACCAGCAGGATGAGTTTCTGGTGGAGCGGCTGCGAACCGAAGCAACGACGTTTGCGCTCGCCCACGAATACGGGCACATCCTGCTCAAACATTTACAGCAGCCTGCGGTGGGTGCGCCCAATGCTAGGGGCTGGCTACGGGTGTTTGGATATCAACAGGAGCACTCCGCCGATATGATCGGGAGTACGATGTTGCTCGCGGTCATGGAGGCCCAAAAGGCGCCGCTGTCGACGTGCTATCTCGGGGCGAATTTCTTTCTGCTGGCGACGATGTTTATTGAGGCTGCACGAGAGGTTCTACTCAGCGGCACGCCGCGGCCACTCCTACCACCGGCCGAGGAGGTTGTGGGAAAGGGACCGTGGGGTTTGTGGCATGCACAGGGTAACTTGGATGCGACGCATCCCAGGCCGTTTCATCGTTGGGCGGTGCTATATGGGTGGATGAAGCAGATGTATCCACCGGATGTCTTCATCCAAATTGATCGCGATGCGCGATACTTGTTTGACGCCGCGGAGGTCCTGTGGGAGCTTGCGGCGCCGGTATTCCTGCAGGCACACGCAGACGGTACTCAGCCCGTTCGGGAGTGGCGGGGTTATGGGTTGTGGGAAGATGTGCCCCAAAAGCAATTGCGGTAGCGGCCCATCTGGGCTGTGAGTTCGAGGATCTCGCTGCGGGGGCGTCGCTTCCGCACGACCGACGTTGGACGTAGTCTCTGCCGCTTTATATGGACAAGGCTATGACCTATCAAGCGGTGGTCGGAGTCTGCGGGTGAAACTCAAAGGAGACCATATGAAGCGCCTGCTACTTCTGTTAGCGCTCAGCTTGGTTGCTGGCGGCTGTTCGGGGTTGGATCCGAGTCAGGTATATGAGGAAGTGCAACCCGGCCTGCAGCTCACCCAGAGATGCCAAGCCGCGACCCAAAAGGCGCTGGCGCAGTGTGGAGGAGCCGATGCCCCGGATTGTAAGAGCAACGTTCAGGAGGCGCAAAGCGATTGCTCGGGAGCCCAAGGAATCTTCAGCGCTGTCTCTGATCGCGCCGCCGCAGCTGGCGGCAAATAGTTCGGAGGAGAAGGAAAGAATGGCAACGACACCCACAGTGCCGAAGGCGGTCGCTTCGTCTTCGCCGCCGACGCCGGCTCAAACCATCGAGGCTCTTGTCAAGCTAGGAGTAATGATCGCGGATGCCACGAAGGGCAAGAGTGTCGACTGGACCACTTGGCTCAGTAGCTCCGATTATCAGGCTATCCAAGGTTCCGTTTTGCAGCTTGCGCAGGTCCTCGGGCCGACTTCTATCAGTCAAACCATCGCCGCGATTGATCAAAAACAGCAAGCTCTTCTCGCACAATACGGTGGCAAACTAGAGAACCTGCCGACGGACAAGCTGCTTCAATACTCGGATCTAGGGAACACGAAGTTCAGGCTCCAGGGCACTCAAGGTTTCAGCGGCGATATGGCGCTTTTTGGAAAGTGGCTGTTAAATGATGCGTTGCCCGTTTTGCTGAAGGTGGCGCCGATAGTGATACCCTTGCTCCTTTAGAAACGTTCGGAGCCAGGACAGAAACGCTCGTAGAGACTCTTAGAGGTAGAGCCGCCGAATTGGATTTCCAATTGTCTCAAGCTGACCGGCAGGGCGAGAGAGCTTCGAAACACGCCGCTGACAGCTTTGGGGAAGACGTTGATGCGCCCGTGCATAATCATTCCAGGAATTTAGCGTTCGGGATGGCAAAATGCGTACCCACTTTCGCCGCTAAAGATCTGGTCCAGTTCGCTCAGACTCTTAATCGGCGTTTCCGAAGATATCTACGCGAAAACCCGCACGCGAAGTGGCTATTCGATTGCTAGCTCTATGAGTCGGAGAAGCTTCAGAACTAACGGAGGTGGAAGGCATGCAAGCTTATGCTGAAGCCGGGGTGACTTTGAAACGTGGTGAGCCTGTCTCGGAACTGGTCAAGGACTTGCAACGGGATCTGCGCCAACTCGGCTATCTCAAGGGCGGGCTCGACGGCGTTTTCGAATCGGAGACCGAACTGGCGATTCACGCCCTGCAATACGACTTGATGTCGAACGAGGGCAAAAGCCATGGAAAGGATGGGAACGCGCCTGTGCGCATGGTCGACTATAACCGCGGCAGAGTTTGGCAGACCACCGGTGTTCTCGACCCACTATTGACCAGTTGCATGGTCGAGATGCTACTCGATGGGCGCTTCCCCAAGTTACCGTTCTCCGATAATGCCGCTGCTGAGAACGCGAAGGCAGTTGCGGCCATAAAGGCGATCGCTGCGCCGCAAGTACCGCTGCCGTTTTTGTTCGCGATTCTGGGACAAGAGAGCAATCTCCGCCACTTTGCAGTGCCGAGTACAAACGACGCTGACAACTTCATCGTCGTCGGCCTCGACAAGAAAGCAAACGACAAACGCGCGATTACCTCGCGCGGCTACGGGATCGGGCAATACACGCTATTTCACCATCCCGCGCGCCCGGAGGAGATTTCTGACTTTATGCTCGATCCCGTCCGCAATGTGGAACGAGCGGTCAGCGAATTGCTCGATAAGTTCAATCATTTCATCGTAAGCGATCACCCCTCCGCACGCGCGGATGACCGTTACGCTGAACACGGACAAATACCCTTGCGAACCTGCAAGTACGCCCCAAACAACCCGAACTACCTGCGCGATTGTCGCGCCTGCATTCAAGAAGCTGGTCCCATTCAGGAGATCGTGACGGGAGTAACTTCGTTGTACGCGGGCTCGACCGACAGATTTGAACCTACCCTCTCTCATCCGCAACGGACTTATTCCGGGGTTCCCATTCGCGCGAAGATCCTCTGCGATTGGCCGTACGCGGCTCGGCGTTACAATGGCTCGGGCCTCGACTCTTATCACTATCAGGTGCAAGTGTTACGCAGGGTGCTTAATGGAAACTGAGGGCAAGTTTTGGCAGCAGCCGCATCGACAAAAGTCCGATGGATAGGACTTTAGCTCGCGTTACTAGCTGATTTCAGTGGCCCTCCGCCACCCTGGCGCTGCGGCCCGGGGTGCGGTGGGCGATCACGAGGAAACTTAGGGAGCTAAAATGAGACTCGGACAAGCGTTCAGAGCCTGCTCATAATCGGCACCCTTCTAATTTTCGTCTTTACTCATAATTTTACAAATTATGCGAATATCGGGAGCAGCATGATTTCTAATTTTGGCGACACCAAAGCCCGGGTCCGGTTTTTTCATCGGTTCGTGAACGTACCCGACGCATGTCTGTAGGGAACAGATCCCGGCCTCCCTAGAGGGGCGAAGAGTTCTTGCTCATGCGGCTGCGAGTACCGCTCCCGATTCCAACGATGCTATCTTCAGTTTCCATGGTCCCCACTCGGAACTGCTTGTCGCTTCGAATTCAATGCAGCCAAGTTCGGAATCTCGGCTTCCCTTCAAATCGGACTCATAGGACAAACAGCCCGGTGCCTGCCGGCGACGGGCAGTCTGGAACTTATTTGGCGGGGAATCTTCGGGTCTGCAGGTTGCCGTTCAGGGTCAACCAACGAATATGAAGGGGGCCCAATAATATGGATGTGTACGGTCTCTATCATCTGTAGCTTTGGGTGGATTCTTGATCATACTTTCCTTGGCTCCTCTCAACGCCTCGGTTTTCTCAAGTGAATCGTCCGCTTCAAGCGCGGTGTAGAATCTCTTCATTAATTCCGCGGTCGCATAATCGTCCACTTCCCAGAGGCTTACAACTACCGACTTCGCTCCGGCCTGCAAGAAAGAACGCGTCAACCCGATGAGGCCCTCGCCTTGAACGAGTTTTCCCAATCCTGTATCACAAGCGCTTAGCACAACCATTTCTGCCGACACTCTCAACTTCAGAATGTCGAAACCAGAGAAGAATCCACTCTCTCCGTTGACGCCAGCCGACAATAGAAGACCGGAGAACAGCGGACGGTTCTCGTTCGCTGCTCCATGGGTTGCTATGTGCAGATAGCGAGCTCCTAAAACGTCGTGTTGTCCCAGCGCTTCCTTAGTCGCAGCTTCTCGCAGGAGACCCAAAGACTTCTCCTTTCCATACAAGTCGCAGATCGCGCCGACCTCTTCCTCAGTATGAGGCAATGAATTGAAGGCGCATCCTCGATAAAGTGACATCTCCGGGCCGGGACCCGGCCCCGGACCTTTATTAGGAAAATCGACCGGCGCAACGCCCGCAAACTGCTTTGTGTATTCAGTCGCGATCCCCGATGAACTCACATTCGCAAAGAAAGCCGTGGCGGAGGAGACGTATCTGACGGCGTACTCACACACCAAGTATCTTGTACCTCCAGTTTGAATTTTCACAGCTTCGGAGTTAGTTGTGCCAGCAAAGGTTCCCTTCGTCTGCTCTTCTAGCTTTCCTTGTAAAAGGATTTCGAAAGGGAAGTAATGAAGTATGCCGTCTGGAGCGATCAGCAGCTGTTTTCCTAGGGCGTCCCTAAGCGTGGGCGGGATTAACACAGTGAACAACTCTTCGCCTAACTGTTGGTAGTCGGGCTCCTTATTCCGTACCTTGCTAAGAAGCTCGGTCACCAGCGCTCGTACTCGCTCCTCCGGCGGTAAGATATATAACCGCAAGCCCGCGGCGCCCAATGTGAACAGGTAACTCTCATCGGGAGCAAGAAGATACTCAAGCAGCGTAACGTCGCTGCTGGTCAGCCATCTCTCCATATCATCCAATGCCAAAGAGGGCAGCTTCAGGTGATTTGCCGCAGCTGGATGTTCTCCGACGAAATCCGCCTCGAGGCGTTCGAGCTCGTCTTGCAGAACCGAGAGGTCTCGCTCCAAGCGATCGATCTGCTCCCGGTCGCGGTCGACCGATCGAACTGCCTTCACTTCAATGAGGCGGAGAGTGGTCGCGTCAATTCGCTCGCGTAAAGCCCGATCTTGCGTGAGCTGTGAGGGCGCCATGTCGAATAGCGGAGTACGACTGTCAGACAGCATAAAGAGAAGCGCTCGTGCTCGACCCTTCTCCGCAAGCTCAAAAGCCTCTCTGGGCAGTTCGTGTGCGCTATCGTCGGAGCGCTGGCGCTCGACCAGCAACGATACGAGCGCCCGATAACTGTTATACATCGCAGCCTGATATCCTGCCTTCGCCTCGTCATTCACGACGGTTACCTGCACTGACTCAAAAAGGCCGATAGCATCAGAGTGGTGTCGAGTGGCTTTCAAGGGATTCCCCAGAAGTCGCGCGGCGTCGCCCAAGTGGCTGAGTGTGACGGCTTCATTCACGCGGTCACCAATACGCCGGAATGTGGCAAGCGCTTTTCAAAACTCGAATACGCCTCAGCTGTATTACGAGTCGCTAGTAAGAGCGTACCGCGTGAGCGCAACGCAGCGCCTTCACCTCGCGAGTCTCCAATGTCTTGTTCGATTCGGATTGCTCGATTGAGGCAATCCAAGCCTTCTTTCAGCTGGCCTCGAGAGGATAGCACACTCGCCATACTAGTTAAGGTGTGCGCCTCTCCGCCAGCGTCTTTCCTTTGACGCTTAATGGCAAGAGAGCGATCAAAATATACGAATGCCTCATCGCGCTTACCCAAGTCGTTGAGCACGCTTCCTATGTTGTGGCACACCATGGCCACTGCCTCCGGAGCGTTCACATTGGGTCCAGCTAATATCTTCTCCGCAGCTTCGTAGTAGTAAAGCGCTCGATCCGGCTGGCGCAGGAGGTCGCGATAAATGAGACCGATATTATTTAGGGTGCGCGCTTCACCGACCTGATCTGCAGCGGCCTTTCTTGCAACGATCGATTGGTTTAGGTTGTCCAGGGCGTCCTGAGGCTCACCTAAAGCGCTGTGAGCCAACGCCATGTTGTTGAGAGCTGCTGCTTCTCGCGCGCGATCACCTAGAGTTCGATGAATTGCCAAGGCCTCCTTCAATGGCGGAAGAGCTTCTTGGGAACGGCCAGCCCGATAATAGGCGAAACCAAGATTGCTTAAAGTTACACCTACCAGGGTTGACTTTTGAAGTTGACGAAACAAGCGAATCGCTTCTTCGAAATGTTCGATCGCAACATCCATCTTCCAGCGATGTTGGTACGCAAGAGCCTGATTGTTGAGTACCTGCGCGATCCCTTCAGTATTGCCCAAAGCTTCGAAGATTTTACGCGCCGCATCAGAGCAGGTTAGTGCTCTTTCAGCTTGAGAAAATTCATTGAAGGCTGCAGCGGCATCATTCAGCGCTTCGGCTTCCTGAAGTTTATTGCCAGCAAGTTGGTAAGCGTTGGCTGCCTCTTCGAAGTTGCTGGACGCTAATTCCCAATTTCGCAGAACACGATATGTGACTCCGATACTGACAAGAGCGGAGCCGGCTCCGTCGTGATGATCCAACGCTTGAAAGATTTCCAAGGACTCTTTGAACGCTGCGAGGGCGTGATCGATTTTCCCTTGCGCCTCATAGCATTTCCCCATGTCATGAAGAGCAGCAGCTCCAGCATCGCGCTTCCCGACAAGAAATGCGATGTCACGAGCCTGCTCAAAATAAGTAAGCGCCTGCGCGTTTTGTCCTGCATTGGCGAGTTGGCGTCCCTGGTTGTAAAGACGCACGCCCTCCGTCCATAGTGACGATTGGTCGGAATGCGGGCTTAACGTGTTGTCGTTTGCAGCGCTCGATTTTTTCTTGAACCACTTGAACATACCCTTCACCAATTTTTGTCGAGGCGTCTCGATCGATGGAAGAGACCGATGATCGCAAAGCTCAGAACTGATCGGCCACCGAACGAGTCGATTCGATCTCTAGTTCATTATTTTAATCTGCAGATTGAACCTTGATCGGAATTTTGGGGACTGCTCACGATTTGCTCGGTCAACGGCTTGGTGATTTATACGCGGTACCCACCCGACCCGCCCAGACACACAAATAGCCCGGAGACGCCGACCGCGCACATTTCCTTCCTTTTCTTTACGAAGTGGGCCACCGTATGTCGACCTGCAATGAAAGAGAAAAAGAAATGGGCATTTCCAGTCCCAGACTTGACAGAAGCGGACAGAAAGCAGACATTTCGATCATCCGCCTATGTCCGAGAGCCGAAAAGTGTTGGATTTTATTGGTGGAGCTGACGCGGATCGAACGCGCGACCTCCTGAATGCCATAGCTAGTCTCGGACAAAGCACCTCTTCTTGTACATAACCCTCTAATTCTACTACGTTTTCTATCTGAGAACGTCTGAATTAACAACATTTGTGCTAGATAGTCAATTTCATCAATCCTTTCGAACCGCGTCCGCGACAGCGAATAGGCTGGCGTTCGAGCCGGATAGACCTTCAAATGCTGCTGAGGGGTCAATCGGCTTTAGCCCTAAATGCGGCGAGGAGATTAAATTGTACTAAAAGACTGCGGATGAGCTCCGATATACCTTCGACGGGGAGGATTGAACCAATGACCACGGATCAAGCTCGAGGGTGGCTGATCAACGCTTCGCTCTCTGCGACCGGACTCTTATTCGTGTTTCTGGTCTTGGCACCGCTGGCAGGATTTCCGCTCGAGTTTCAGGATGCGCTACGTCTTCTTCGGATTGCGGTTCCAACCTTCGTTGGTTATCTGGGCACGGCCACCCACTTCCTCTTCGTGCCCAAGAACAAGGCGCCAACCGACGCCGACATTGTCCCGCATCTGTCTTCCTTGGCGGTAGGACCGCCGGTCCTCTTCTTCATTATAACTGCATGCTCGCTTTCAGCTTTCGGATATGCGAACCGCGAGAGTGGCCCGCCAGGCTCTGGTATGTAGGTTGACGACCTCGCGAACCTTCTCTCTCTTGCTCTTGCGCTTCTCGCAGCGACAACCGGCGTGATGGTCGCGCGTCTCTTTCCTTACGCCAAGGCGAAGTAAAATGCAGAAAGATCGTTCTGCGTGGCTGCCGAAGTCTCTATTAACCTCCATCGCTTGCGTGTTGTTATGTTCCAGCACAACATTTGCTATCGAGAGGAGGTTCGCAGAAGATAACATCAGGGAGTTGGTCGTACCTGAAACAGGAGGAAAACTAATTCCCATTCGACACGTAATGCGATATGCCCGACTGATTCATCGCAATGTACATAGCTACCTTCAGCACGAGCATCTGTATCCGCTCAGCTGCCGCTTCTATGACCGGAGTGTCCCCTGCGCTGAGCATGCCTACGCGTCAGGGTACGATTTACTCCGCAACGGTTGCGTCGAAAGCGACAGAGACTGCCCCTTCGTCCTCAAATTCAGAACGTCAGAGGCCGCACAGAGCAGTGGAGTGGCATACTGCAAACTCGAACGAATGCCTAATCATTCACTTAGAATAGAAAAGTGCGACATAGCCACCCTCGAAACGAATGGTGATCGCTGGTCTAGGACGGCAATTGGTACGCCCAGTGGAATAGAACTCGGCGGCGGCAGGGTTGACCTGGAATGCCGGATTCCAATCGCAATGTACTCCGGAGGTAAGCCTACTCCGCAGGAATTGCCCCAACTACGTCGAATCCTAGAGCGCGAGCCTTTCTTGCTGGATGTCTATCAAGGCGACGGCGGCTTCCTTGCTACTCGCGACTATCAGCCATCAAAGATATTCGCAGGATATCGGGAGTATGTAACGATCGACGTTGGCTCAACCACACCGTTCGGCACTCTATCTTTCAAGACCACTCTTTTGATCAGCCGACAGAACGTCGATCGTTCCGCATGCCACGATGTCTCGGACGTTCAAGAGGCTGCGTACCTGGACCGAATCATTCGGGGATTGAAGAGTGAATTGGGGCCGGCCATCAGCTGCACTAAGGATTAGCTCACCCGGGATAGAAACTCGTTATTATCTTCGACGAGTTATTCATTTTTCAGCCGTTAGTTCTTGTATACAGAAAACTCAGACCAAGACAAATTTCAGACGCCCGGCTCAGGAAGGGCAGACCTCAACGCAGCGACATTGTTTGTCAACGGGCGGCGACATTGATCCTGTGAGCATAGGTTCCGGTTCTCTGCGGTGAAAGCCCGCCAGTGTGGATCTAGTCGTGCCGGAATTGCACCGGCCATTGCGCACCTTGCCCGACAAGTTTCGACGCAAGGTGCAGCTGGATGTGCCCTCGCGATGAGTCTCATACAAACGGTAAGCCAGAATGGGACAATTACAGACTTTTCGCGTCCAGGCCGCATCTTACGCCGACTCGCTTCGCTCCGGCACTTGCGACTGGACAAACATGGCTCACAGCGCGCCTTCAACCTCCAGTCTAGGTTCCCCATCTGTCCATCATTCAGCTGGTCGCTACACTTCGGTCTTTTAGGCTTGAAACGTCCATCGGAGACGTCTCAGAAGCGCGGGTTCGAAAATCCTAGCGTAATAAATTCTGAGGTCACCGCAACGCACAACTGGTGCTGATCTGTCGAAAATATCACTTCCAGGCATCCACCAACTCACATTCTGGCTTGCGTACCGTCGCGTTTGGACAGACGACCGATCTAACGCCTGCTGTTTAGGTTCGCTAGCGGCAAGTGCAATGCCCTTGGTCGCCAATCCCCAAGAGCACATGACCAAAATACGCAAGATGTGGAGCTACCCCGAGCAGGCCGCCATCAATTTCGTGTGTATGGATGCTCCCCTGCTTTGGACCTTGGTGTTTGACACAAGCGAGGCAACTTGTTAACCAAGGCGGCACTTCAGTCCCCTGTTTTCTAGGGGGCTGTCGCTTAGTAGACGAATAGGCAGCACTGCGAGAAAGGCCCTGTACGCTCATTTGCGTAACGGGGCTGGAACTCCGGTAGAGGCTTGCGCCATAGGAGTCTACGGCCGAAAAAAAGGGGGTGTCCACTTTTGAAGAGAGGAAACCTAGCGGTGCGCGCCTGCTTGACGGCAGCACTGCTTACACTCGTAGGTTGTTCGTTCGTACCGTCTCATATTCACGATGACAATAAGGCGAAGATCGCTCAAGCGGCACAAAGCAGTATGACCGACTACGTCAAAGGCGCCCCTGCGATGTATTCGACCATGACGTCGAACGCCCAATTGTTTAGTTCCCAAGAAGACCTCACGCTAGCCAACTATTCCTATCTTGCGGCTAAATCACTAGTGCACGTCTACTCTCTTGAGACATCAGAGCAAGATCTAGAAAGCCGAGCCGAGTGTATCCGCCACTTTGAAAAAGAACTCTGGATGCTTCTCTCACCGGGTAACACTTCTGAATTCGGAGGATGTGGGACCGTAAGTGTAAAGGTCCTTACCGAGGACGATGACGCACTCGTGAGGGGCACTTGTAACGCTTATGAACAATACCCGGCCCAGTTAATTCAACTCAAGGACTCTCTCGCCGGACTCAAGCCTGGCGTTCCAACTGTGGTCAGCACGGGCAACACCGTCCAAGATCTTCAGGCGAACGTCACGAGTCTTAAAGGGAGGTTGACGCTATGGAACGAAGACATAGCACTCTTGAACGCCGCAGTATCAAAATTGCCTACGTCTGGTAGCAACAAAGATACTGAGAACGGCATCCTTCAGGTGTTGACGACAGGGGTCAAAACGCTCGAGGGCACGCAGATCACATATGTGAATGCAGATGGGACGAAAGTGACTACCACTGCTTCACAAGTCATCAGTGACGTCGCAGCGCCCACAACCGGTACTCAGTCAGATCCTCAGTCGGTGCTAGATGCTGTTTCAAAGAAGTGGACTAATCCTCCTCCTGGCGCTCCTGGTATCGACCTTCAAATTGCGACGCTCTCTCTAACGCTGGCTCAACTGGAACAGCAGAAGACGCAGCGGCAGTTGACTCTATACCAACAAGCGCAGCAAGCAATGAACCAGGCCCGGGCAGAATTGGAAGTAAGCGCCTTTATTCTCAACAATGGCTCGGCAGCGACGCCCGACGAGGCAAAGTACACGATCTTCAAGGATGTGGTTCTGGCTTCCCAAGGAAAGGGCGCCTGCGTCTGGCAAGGGTCGAACGGGTCGCCATATGCCAGTGAAAAGGAAGCAACATGTGCCTCAACGAAGCTCCAGATGATGCGCAATGCCATGATCGCTGAGACGATTGTAGCGCGAAACTACAGTTCAATTCCTGTTAAGTTGGCTCGGTTCAACCATCAACTATCTATCAGCGAATCCGAGGTGAACGCACAGCAGTATCAAACGCTCATCAGTAGCGGCTTGACCGGTACGGCCGCTTACCAAAATGGAGGTTTGACCAGCCAGGAGGTTGGCAACGTAATCAGCTTCGGCCAAGCCGTAGCGGTCGCCGTGCTGGCAGGTACAGTGCCATGATTAAGCCCGAAAAGCGCATACTTACGATCGCGTTAAAGTTGAAGCGAACAGCTTTTCTTACAATTGCGGCCACGTCTCTCTTGCGATTCCTCGCAGGTTGTGGAGACGGTGCCGCGCAGCAGCTTGCCCGTGATACGTCGAAGAGCGTAAGTGCTCTAAGCCAGCAGGTTGACACCAAAGTTAATGCCGAAAAGGGATTTTACGCCACTGAACAAGCCGCGATCCTGAATCGAGACTTCGGTTGTTCGTGGTGCACTGCATCGAATTCCACCCCTCCGGTCGGGAAAACAGGATTGTCAACAACTCCATCGAGCGAAGCGGATGGAAGTTCCGATGCGATTACGACGTCCGGCGTTTTTCTCGGAAGAGTCTGTCCAAAAGAATCTCTCTATTATCTGACTATGGCCAACAACAGCCAAAGCGATGCTGACATGGGTGCTGCAAAAATCATTGCAACGCCGAAGGACGCGCTTTCAATTGTGTTGACCTTCCAACAACAAGGCCTCGACGAACAATCAGCTACCTATGCACAACTTCTCCAGCAGTACCAAGATACACAAAAGCAACTGAGCAACGTCCAACAGATTCAAGAGCAGGCCGACAAGCTAACAGCGATAAGAAATGATCTCGCCACTTTGGCGAGCTCGAACACGCCCGCTCAGAATTTAACGATGCTTTATACGTTCGGCAGTGCTGTAGAGAGTCAGATACAAAATGGATCGAAAGGAAAGCAGCCTGCTTCGGCGCCATCCTCGGCTGCACCTCAACAGAAGTGAGGACGGAGGAGATACCCTTGACAAGCCAAGAATGGAACATTATCAGCACATTTGTTTGGTGGCTGCTCGCGGATGCCAACGGTAATCTGACTGCATCAAGTGGTGCTGCAGGTCATCTGTGGCTGCCGAAGGACCCTCCCACCATCTATGATATGGCGGCTCTTACCCAGGGATGGAACGCCTATTTTTCCGGTACCCAACTGAGCGCTATCAGCAGCCAAGCTCTTATGGACGCAAGCGGAAGTTTCGCCGCCGCCCAAAACCTAGCAGCTGCGACGCTAGTCGCGAGCCCGACGGCGGCCCTGATCACTCAAATAACGGCCGACTTGCAAGTAGTAAGCGGATTGGTGAAGAGAGATCAAAATGCTCAAGCGTTGTCGACGCTATTCGCCGATGCAGCGGGCGCAATGCAAAAAGCAGCCTAGATAACTGGAAGCACTACGTTCAAGAAAACGGATGCGTACCACAGGTCTGGTGTTGTCGAAGTACAATATTTGGCGCGGCGTGGGAACCGGACAACTTCCGCCAGGTGTCAACCCATCCGTTTTGCCAATAGCTTTCGTTGCAGTGATCTTGGTCGTGCTAACTTGCATCGGCCCACAGCAGAACGTGCTGGCTCTAGGACCTACCCCAAATGTTGCTAGCCCCAATCTCACCGGTCTCACTGATTGGCGAATCACCGATATAGCTGTGGATTGCAGTTCTCTTACCATCCGCCCGGAAGTTGGGACCGTACCGCAGGGACAGGTGGAGCAGATTAGCGTTAAAGATGGAGGCCTGCGGGCTAAGTTAAGGAACTTCGTCGTAAGCGATTTGGTTGATTTGAAGATTTTCGAAACCGCAGATGGACTGCAACTTGGTGCGATCGAACTCGCCGCACAACCAACTGTATTGGCTGACGCTCAAATTACACAGATTGCACCTGATTTCAGTTCTCTGGGCGTGACCGACTTCGAGTCTACGCGTCGCCCCGCTCAAATTTGGAAATATCTAGTCAAAGATCAGCAACTTCAAAATTCAGTGAAGGAATTTGCCACAGGCGATCGGGTAAGTATCGCCGCTGATGAGGCGGGCGCACTCAAAGCGATCGAGCCGGCGACCGTTGTACATACGACATTGCAGCAACGGCTCGTGACACTGGTAGTGTCTGCAGCTGCGATTGCATTCTTGGTGCTAACTTTTACGGGCTCGCGGCTACCCATGTTGCTTATGGGGTTGGATGGAAGGTATAGCAATTCGAAATTTCAAATGGTCCTTTGGTTTGGCGTGGTGATTACGACGTATGTCGCGACTGTTATCCTTCGTTGGTTTGCAAGTGGCTATGATACAGAGTTTTTCGGTGGGGTAAATTTTCCACAGAATTTACTCCTAATATCGGGGTTCAGCGCGCTTACGTTTGGAGGTGCGAAAGGTATTACGGTTTCGAAGGTTCAGAAAGCCCAAACCAAGGCAGTGGAAGAACCTGGCGCGACAACGGAAGACGTCTCACGTGCGATTGAGAAGTCAAAGCCTCATCTAAAAAAAGGCAAGGCGCCATCGTTCTTTGCAGATCTTTCATGCGACGACCAAGGGAATCCAGACTTGGGAGATCTCCAGATGGTGCTCGTGGCAATTCTCGCGGTGGCGGTATACTCAGTGCAAGTGTGGCATTTTTGGGGCACAGTAACGCTTCTGAAAACAGTAACTACCCCAGATGTTGACAGTACCATCCTAGCGACTTTCGGCTTGGGACAAGGAGCATATTTAGTGAAGAAAGCCGCGGGAGACGGTGCTTGATGAATTGTTGGCACCGCGGATGAACTATGGTCATCGAAGGAGCACAATAGTATGCCGGCAGCGCTCTCAAATGCTGAGTTAGCGCGTGCGATGCTCGCCAACGCAGATTGGGGAAGGAGGCTCGGCTGGGATTCTTATTCCGCAGCGATCGCCAAATTGACAGATGCACAAAGCCCGGACTCGACTCAAGCGGCATTCGCAAGCGCGCTAGCTGACTGGCAGAAGCAAGAGGGTCTCTTTCCCGATGGGATACTAGGCCCTGCGACTTGGGGAGCTATTCAAAAGACATTAGTTCCGCGCGGAGTCCTAACCGGCTTGCTACCAAAAGCACCTCCGATTCCACGCGGTTTTGACGAAATTGTGGCAACGTTTGGAGATCCCAGGCCCTTGATGTCCCCAGATGGAACTATCAGCAGCGCGAATCAACTGGTCTGGGAACGCCAGACGTTGGCGCGCGGAGTTTTGCCGTTTCCAATAGCATTGGTCGACGGCCGTGGAGCTAAGACCGGAATCGTGGTCACCTCATTCCACGCTCATCATCTTCTCGTCGCGCTCGTTGAGTCGATCTTCCAGGAGATCTCTCGCGCGGGTCTTGATAAAGCCATCACCTCATGGGGCGGAATCTATAACTTCCGGCCGATCCGAGGAGTCAGTCGAATCTCGTTGCATGCTTTTGGAATTGCGATCGACCTCAATCCTGAAAACAACGAACTTGGAACTCGCGGAAACATGAACCCTGAACTAATTCTTATGTTTAAGCACTTCGGTTTTTTTTGGGGAGGTGATTTTCATGGTCGCCCGGATCCAATGCATTTCCAGTACGCAACAGGTTATTGACCCATCGAACCTGCTAAGCGCACATCGGCCGTCTCTAAGTGTTCTCTTACCATTTGAGCGTGCGAGCAGGGATTGTGACTACGCGATGTCGAAGAGATCCTAGTTGGGGCGCGTGGAAAATGACGGAAGCGTCACTTAAGCCTGCCTCCGAGAGCGTAACGGTTTGCGCAGTCATTCTCGCCCAAGAAAACCTAAGAAGAGGTCGAACAGAGGCTGAGAACGCGATGGTGAAATGCATTAACTCCAAGTTTGTTATTTTGAAGGTCTAGCGAGCTCGACAAATTGCGAGTGGCGCCGCCCGGGGGCGGGGATCATTTTTCCCATCGCATAGCCTAGAGGAGGACGAGTTATGGCTAACATCAAGATTGCGATCTGGAACCAGAGCACGGTGCTCAGCGATGCGCAGGTTAGCGCGGCTATACCCGCGCTTCAAACTCAGGTTCGCCGGGACTTCGCTCCCATTTGGGGCGTTGACGCGGATCTCACGTTCGTGCCGAAAGCGCAGCGGCCCGCTGCCGGTTCCTGGTGGCTAGTGATTTCAGATTACTCGGACGTTGTCGGCGCGCTGGGATATCACGAGCTCACTGACGAGGGTCTTCCCCTTGGGTATGTGTTCGCAGCCTCTGATCTGTTGGCCCAACTCCAGTGGACCGTCACTGCGAGCCACGAATTGCTCGAGATGCTTGGCGACCCGGATATTAACCTGTACTCGTTCGTCCAGACTGCAGGAAACACCGGAACGTTTTACGCTTACGAGGTATGCGACCCGTGCGAGCTCGATGGTCAGGGATATCAAATCAATGGGGTCCAAGTTTCGGATTTCGTCTATCCGGAATGGTTCGAAGGCTTTCGCGCCCAAGGGAGTACCCAGTTTGATTACCGCAGGCTCCTTGATCAGCCTTTCAAGCTGCTTCCGGGCGGTTACAGCAGCTTGCTCGACATACCGTCGGGCCTTGGTCTGTACCAGATCAACGAACCCGTTCCCCAAGGAACCTCGGCCCGCAAGTTACAGGCGCCACTTGGCAGTCGTAGAGATCGACGTTCGCGGCCTCGGGAGCAATGGGTAAGGAGCAGAGCATAGTACCGGTCCGGGTGAACGCTGGCGCCCAGAATCCGTCGGTCGCTTTTGCGAGGTGATTTTCATGGCCGGTTGGATTCCGACGTATTTACACTACCACCGGTCATTGAGTTTTCAGCCTTTGTGCGCTGCCTGTGATCGCTTCGGCATTTCCTCCCTTGAAGGCAGCTGTATCAAAGCGGGCAGGTGTGATTCCTTTGAAGCGAGTCTGAGCTTCTGTTGAAACTATGGGACAGCTTTCGACCTTACCTTGGTAGGCAGTGACTCGTTTGACAGTACCGCAGGTAGGGAGCAGCGGATGGAACAATATATAGCGAGAACGAAAGACGTACTGAGTGTCATCCGCGATCTCGGTATTGCATTTCTCCTTATACTTTTCTTAACGTGGCCGAGCGAGATTAATGCTCTGTTTGTAGATGCCGGATTTACAAGAGGCGACATCGGGCCATTTCACTGGGAAAAACCAATTGCGCAAGCCGCTGAGCAAACGGCGGAAGCTGGACAGACTGTCGACACACTTCGGCAATCTATCGATGACGCCGTCCTTCAAATTCAGAAACTATCCGCTGCGATTCCAAATCCTGATATAAAGCAAAGTCTTGGACAAGTCGAGGCACAGCTTCACTCTTCTCTCAGTACCGCGCAGTCTGCTTCGTCGGCTATTAAAACCAGTGCACAACTCCAAAATAGCGTATTACCGACTCAACGCGGGACCGAACAGAACGACGCGGGTGGTACGTGGGCAGTTGTGATCAGTGCCGACAAGAAACCCGACTTAGCTGCGTACGAGGTGAGAAGAGCTAACAAAAGCCTAGGCTATCAACAAGTAGCAATATACCAACGTAAGAATTTCCTGCGAACAGCGATCACATTTCATAATAGGGCGGAGGCAGAAGCGGAACTTCCCAAGATTCAAGCGCACATTCGAGAGAGTTCATATGTCGTGAATATGGACAGTTGGTGCCCAGCTCCGGTCAAGTCAGACGCCGGCGACATTTATTTGTGCGGTGGCGAATAGAGGAGACTTCGGTTGCGGTCACATTGACGAGCACGCTAGGTTTCCTAGGCCAACACACTGATGGGCAGCTTTCGGTCCCGAAAGTACCGGAGCAGAAAGGGGGGTAATGAATCCCGAGTCGACAGGATTTGTCGCGGAACAGGAAATTCGCCTCGCGCTCGTCTTGTACGGTGGTGTCTCGCTGGCGATCTACATCAACGGGGTGACACAGGAGCTCTTTGAATTGGTGCGCGCAACCGCACCCGATACCTCGGGCGGCGGCCTTCTATGCAAGGACAAGGACCTCACCGACTTGCGCAGAGTCTATCGCAGGCTGGGGCAGATGCTCGGCTCAACCACAAAAAGTCTCGCGCAACTCGGAGAGCAGCAAGAGCAGCAGCCAGAGCCGCCGGTTCGCACCCGTTTCGTCATCGATGTCATTTCCGGCACCTCTGCAGGTGGCATCAACGGGATCGTACTGGCCAAGGCGCTCGCGAACCAGCAGGAAATCAAGAACCTTCAAAAACTCTGGGAGGACGAGGTCGATATTGAAGAGCTAATCAATGACCGACTTGCGCTCCGCGATAAACATCAGAATCTGCGAGATCGCGGTCTTAAGCTGAACCCTCCTGAGGCGCTTCTGAACAGCCAACGCCTTTACGTGAAAGTCCTCGATGCGCTGAGAGACATGGACACTGTCAAGGCCGCCGATTCCTCCCCGTATGTCGACGAACTGGATCTCTTCGTCACCACGACCGATCTCGACGGCCTGCAGCAATCGATCCGGCTTGCCGACGAGGATGTTCTCGAGAAGCGCTACAAGAACGTGTTCCACTTCGTATACGCCAAGGCGGAAGCCAGCGGCGAAGCCCGCAACGACTTTGAGGAGGCCAACAATCCTTTCCTGGCGTTTACCGCCCGCTGCACATCGTCGTTTCCGTTTGCGTTCGATCCGATGCGGCTGGATGACATCAAGTCGATAGATCCCTACTGCGGCAAAACCGAGAAATTCGAGGCGGACGTAAAGAAATGGCAACCTTTCTTCAAGGCTTACCCGCCAGAGAACTTCCCGGCGCGTAACTTTGGCGACGGGGGCTATTTGGACAACAAACCCTTCAGCTACGCAACCGATACGCTGCTTCGCCGTCGGGCACTCGTAAGCACGCGTCGTAAGCTGATCTATGTGGAACCGGCTCCAGAAGAACTTCTCGGGCAAAGTCTCGGCGACAAGCCCGACGCCATTTCCAACGCCATGAAGGCCTTGGTGACGTTGCCAGGCTACGAAACGATTCGTCAGGACGTCGAGCGCGTCGACGAACGCAATCGGCTCATCGAACGAGTACGACAAATCACCGACCATGTGGAGCGAGACGTTGAGGTGCAGCTCTCCGACCGAGTCAAACCGGTCGAAGGAAACGCCTATGGCGACAAAGATCTAGCTTACATGATCGGGATCAAGGGAATCTCGTACGGTGGATATCATCGACTGAAGGTCTCCGCTGTTACCGACGAGCTCGCCGAACTCATTGCCAAGGTTGCGCACGTCGAGGAGGACTTGCAAAACTACCAGGCCATCCGAGAGCTCGTGGGCGCATGGCGCCGCAGGATGTATACGGACTTCCTTAAACCGGGGGCGCCGCCGCAGTCGGAGAACCGTTTCCTTGTCGACCTTGATCTGTCCTACCGGCTGAGGCGAATCAGCTTTCTGCGGATGAAAATTGAAGAGCTGTACGGACTCGATCTCGATCATCTCAAAGAGAAAGCAAAAACCATCGCATCCAACCAAGGCATAACGGAGGCCATCGACGGGCCGAATTTCCACGTCGAAGCCTTCAGCAGGGAACTCCGCGTAGTGAAAGTCAAGCTTAACAAAACCTTCATTGATTTGCGGCGCGTGGGACGCGACCTGCGTGCCGGCAAGAACGAGGGCAGGCATTTGCCAGCGCTGGTAGAGCAGGCGAAAAATCGTAAGCTGATTGAACGCATCCTCAAGATTCGGACCAGCGAAGGTCGCCGGGCCGTAGCGGAAGTGTTGCTGTCAGATCTGGAGATTGCCAAGAAGTTTGATGCGATCGCATGCGATCTAATCAGAGTCATGCGCCCCGCGACAGAACAAGCCGCAGTCGAGTGCCGGCAGGCGCTTTGGGCGGACGATCCCTCATTGTCGGTGCCGGGGGAGCGCTGTGCGCGCGCGTGGATACGCCATTATTACGACTACTTCGACGACTACGACATGATAACTTTTCCGATTACCTACGGAACCGAGGTGGGAGAGGCGACGACTGTCGAGATCATTCGTGTCAGCCCGGCCGACGCCAAGAGCATAGTCAACGAGAATAAACCGGGCGCGCCCGGTAAGCTGGCGGGCACGACTCTCTTGCATTTCGGTGGGTTTCTCGACCGGCTTTGGCGCCAGAACGACATGCTATGGGGAAGGCTCGACGCAGCGGAGCGGATCATCAACACGATGCTTCCGGACGGAGGAGATGACGCTAAAGAGCTGGTGACAAAAGCGCACACAGCGATCCTCCAAGAAGAGCTAGCCCGCGAGAAGAAGGGCGGCGCTTATCATTCGCTCGTCCAGAAGCTGCTAGATCGCCTCAAGAACGAAGACGCGCCAGCTCCTGACATCGTCAAGGATCATCCGCTGGACCCCGAGCGCATGGTCCGTACAACGGCACGCGCCACAACTGTGATCGGGAAGATGCTCGATGACATCACAGACCGCCGCGGCATCCCCGGTCACCGGGCGGCGGTGTGGCTCGCGCGCGTCGGCACACTGCTGTGGGGGCTCGTGGAGGTGTCCGTTCCCCACAGTTTTGCCAACCTGGTGTTCCGCCACTGGCTGACGCTGCTGTATCTGTTCGAGGCCTTCCTCATCGTGGGAGGAATCATCTTCAATGTCGCACAGATCCAGAAAGTCGGTCTAGCGATGTTGGGGGCGACGTTCGCAGTCAATCTGGCAGTGCTACTCACTGGCGCCATATTGAGTGATTGCCGAAAATCACTGCGCTGGTCCCTTACAGGACTCATCATGGTGGGTTTGATTCTCATTTTTTTCGGAATAATCGAAGTGTCACAGCTGCTAACGCATGCTCGACAGGCAATGGCCAGAATCGTCCATGGAGGTGCCATTTGAGCAACCCAGCGGGATCGAGTCGGTCCGGACCATCGATTGCGCCGCGATCCGAAGCCGGCGTGCTGAGGATTCCGGCGACTGAGGAAAGGGCCGCGCAGTACCGCCTCGGGGAAGAGAAGGCATCGCAGGATCTCACACCGGAGCAGAGCGATGTAGTACTGCGCGTGCAAGGGCTGGTCAACGAAATGGCCGCTTGGGAAACGCCACCGCTAACTGACACGCCTCGCTTTTTGCCCCGCATCGAACAACGGCGAGAGAGTCGCGTCATCCTCATTGATGGCGATAGCGGCTCAGGCAAAACCTCAGTCCTACTGACGCTGATCGACCATTGGAGCAGCCGGATTTCGTTGCAGGAAGACCGCGCCGCCGAGTGGGGACCTGGGGTTCCGCTTTTTCCGATCGGGATTCTCGACCTCCAGCCGCTGCCGCCGTCAACCAATCTGATACTCCATGTCGCATCGACACTGCGGAAGGTCATCGACACGATTGAGGGGGAACTACCGACGTCCACTAACCCTGCCGCACCATGGCATCCTCTGCGGCAACAGGAATTGAAGTCGCAGAATCGCTGGCGCGAGTTTGTCCGCGCCGCAGTCGCGGGCTCAGATGGCAGTTCTCAACGCCGCGACCTCGATCCCGAGGCGCTGGTGCTCGAGCTCGAGGAGGCGGAGCGTGAACGGCTCGACGTCGCCCGGGCATTCTTCCAGTTAGTAGACGCTTTGGTGAACGACCTCGCCCACTGGTATGCAATCCCGGGCACACGGCCGCCATTGTTGATCCTGTCGATCGACGATGCAGACATGAACCCGCATTTCTCGGTGGCATTGCTTAACTTGCTGCGGATCCTTTATCACCCTCGCCTCGCTTATCTACTGACCGGCAATAGCGAGCTCTTTACCACTATGCTCCGTATGCACTTCTCTGGCACGCTCTTTCGGCCGGTCGAGCGAATATCACTCAGCCCGAGCGACGTTGGCGAGCTGCAACATGACTGTGATCGGCTCGCACGGCTGACCTACGACCGGCTGGTTCCTGACAGGCAACGATGTCGAATCGAAGACTTGGCTACGGACAAGCGGCTGCATGAGCTGAAGCACGCGCTCAGCCTGGTTAGACTGGACACTTTCGAACCAGTCGAGCCCAAAACGATCTACACCTATTTCGCTCTGATCCCTCGGATGGCACTAGCTTTACCCGCTACGATGCGAGGGATCGTTGATCTGCGTGCTCAGCTCAATCTCAGGAGCAGCGTCACCGACGGATCGACGCGCCATGTGCGCCTCGTGGTATGGCTCGTGAAGTACCTCTGGGACCAAGCGGTGCGAGGTACCTACTTCGCACCAGACGATCGCCACGCGCTCGATTCCTGTGTGTATATCACCGAAGACGGCAACCTGAGTGTTCAGCCGAATCAGATACGTTGGAGGGCGATTTTGACGCCGCACTTTCGACTCCCGCTCGCCCCTCCGTTTAGTGCCCTAGTCTCTCAGTTGCAACCGATCAGAGCCTGGTTCGAATCCGCAAAAGAGCGACACGTTTTGCCATCTACAGCTGTTGCGGCCTTCATGTTGGCCAACATCGTTGCGGTGGACGGCGTGCAGGATTTCTTCCTGCGCTCACCAGCAATTGGACCAATCTTCGACACTACGCTCATGCGCATTGAATTCAACTACAAGAATGTCGCGAAGTTGAATTTCGGCTGGCCACTTCCAGATCCGGTGTTGCTACTCGATAGTTTGATCATTAGCGACTGCTGGAAGGCCGTGACGGGAGTCCCAAACGCGTCAGCTGAAACAATGCAAATACAGCAGTTGGCGGTTTTCTTTTTGGAGGTAGTGATTGAAACTGCAGACAACCGCAACGCCAGCCTCGTAACGCCGCGGAACAACTTCGGGACAGAGGTATGGAACGAACTCGCAACGAAGCTGGCGAAGCTGATCCAGGCGCAGCCTGCCGCGAGCGGCCTAAAAACCACCCGACAACAGATGTTTGAGGATTGGGCAAGGGACCGCGCGGGGCTGCTAGCAGCACCCGAATCGGGGCTGCCTTCCGAGGTCGCTCGAGAGTTCCTCGGTAGTCTGCGCCGAGCGGTCTCCGAGGAGGAATGGCAGAGTATTGCCCTGGGTCTGAAGGCAGCGCGGCAGGCGCGGGCGCGCCATGTGCTGAGGCTCGCCACACGAAGACCGGGCTCAGATGAGCAAATACCGTCCGGAGAGGTCGAGGAGCTTCTTCAGTGCCTCGATCTCGCGCGTAAAGACTCGCCTTGGGTTGTCGTGGAAGAGACTGTGCGCCGGGGTACTGCGTCGTCCAGTCCCAAACCACGGCAGCAAAAATCGCTGCGTAAGAAGGTAGAGAGAGGGTAAGGCGGCTTGCCACGCGAAGTTGCCTACCATCTTCTCGCTGCGGAGGCGCAGGCGTGGCCGCTGGCGTCGCTAGCGAGTTTCGCACATAGGACGGTCGCGCTCGAACGAGGAGCACCTGGAGTCCTCAACGGAACGACCCGGAGCTTAGCTCACGCACTTGAAGAACGGTTACGTCCGCGCGCCGCGGGAATGTCTATCGAAATTCTGCGCCAGCTGCGCGATCATGCCTGGTTTTCGGCCCGAGGCAGCGACCGGTCACCGGACTTGGTTCGGGTCCCGCTGGCTCAGTACCTCAGGCATCTTGCAAAAGAGTACCTTGAGCCCCGCGGCCGGAGTGTGAGCTTGCGCTACCGCCAAATTTCGAACGCCGAGGTTGGCGAGAGTTGTGACGAGGCAGAACGCGCTGCCCGATGGCGATGGCTCTCGTTCTTTCTTCCGTCGGACCTGCTGATCGGCGCGTTGTATGCGGGCAGCCAAACGGAGCCTCCGACTGACCAAGTAAGCCTGGCAACACCGCAGCTGGAACGCGTGCTGGGCCGAGAGGTGGCGGATACGCACTTGCATCTCGGGGCGGCGTTCTCCTTCGATCGTCTGTGGGCTGGCCTTATGCGCGGGCTGGTGGGCAATGTGCTTGACCTGAAACGCGTTCGCGCGGCCGGCGCGGCACCGTTCGGAGATGGCGGCCGCTTTTGCCAGATGTTGTTTGCGGCTGCAATCACCAGGACGCTTTTGGCCGCATTTCTATGGCAGAAGACCTCCGGTCTGAGCCAGCGCTCGTTTTCTGCTTTCTGGAACGCAGCAGACGGAGGACGCCAAGTCGCGAAAGCGTTGCCGTGGCCGGGAACGACCACCCAAGCCTTCCGTCATCTTTCTGACGCCATGGCGGTGCTGGTTACGGGCGACGGGAGGTTGTCGCTTGCGACCTTGCACACTCTCTATCAAAGACTGATCGGCGCGAAGAGAAATGTCGCCACGGGAGGCGACCCCCTCACCGACGACCCGCTGGCAGATTGGCTGGTGTCCAACACCGCTCGCGCGCTACCGGAAACTCGACTGGTGGCATTGGTGGTGGAGTATCTAAGTAACGTCTCCGATGAGGAATTTGAGCTGGCCTTCTGGCAATACCAGCGCGTGCGTTGCCAGACATATCAGTATCTCGTAGAAGGGCCGTCCACCGCCGGACTCGACTGGTTCAAGCGCCACTATGATCGGTTGCAAATCTTCCGTGGGCAGATTGACCGGTCGGCCGTTCTTAGCGCTTTACAACTCGAGTCGTTGGATGTCGGGCTCGAAGCCATGGAGGTGCGCACCTCGCCGGCGTCCCGCTGGCACGAGGTACGCGACCAAGTGCGGTGGGTTGCGTGTCAAGCCGAGAGTTACGAGCAGACGCCTGAGACCAAGAGGCCTGAGATCGGGATCATTTTGCACTTCATCAAGGAAGACCAGTGCGTCTGCGGGCGCACTTATGCTGATCCGCGCCACAAGGCATACAAGAGCCGGTATGCGCCATGGTACATGCGCAGTTTCCATCAGGCTCAAGCTATAGAGAAGTTACTGAGACTTCACCCCGAGCTGATGCTCCTATTGCGAGGTATCGACGTTGCCAGCGTTGAGCTGGCAATTCCGACTTGGCCGCTAGTTCCGCTCTTCCGGCTGATTGATCGCGCTGCCGTCGCCGCCGCGGCGCAGCTCGCCCATCAACAGCCGACTTGGCACGTGCCCGCACTCCGGCACACGCTCCATGCTGGCGAGGATTCTCGTCGTTTAGTAGAAGGACTCCGTCGCATCCACGAACCGATAGAGTTTGGATTGCTGCGTCCTGGCGATCGAATCGGCCACGGTTTCGCACTTGGCGTCGATCCGGCACGTTGGGCCGTCGCCGCACGCAACATCGCCCAACCGCGCGAGGAACGGCTCGATGACCTCCTCTGGGAGTTGCAGCGCTACGGCTCGGCGGAATGGGCGCCTGATGCGGCGCGTTTGGAATTCGTGCGCGCGCAGTCCGTTCGGCTGGCGTCCTTGATTTATCCGAGAGAGATTTCGGTTGATCTGGACAGATTGATCGCCGCACGCAAGCTGCGCCACAGCGCAGAGTTCTTGGCCCGTATAGACTACCCTTTGATGCGGGCGAGACCCCCTGACGCGGGGTCGCCAGATCATCTTGCTTGGCTCCACCTCGCTAGCGGAGAGGTTTTCGAGCGCGGTCAACTGCCCGAGATCTTCTCCTCAGATTCTTCGGAGGTGGCGGCATTGCAGGCTGCACAACGATGGCTCTCGGGTCTACTCGGGCGCCTAGAGATTACTGTCGAAAGCAATCCGTCAAGCAACCTGCTCATTGGCGACCTCCTCCAAATAGAGGATCATCCTCTGTTCCGTCTCCAACCGCTACCTAATGAGCCCAATGCGAATGGGCACGCAGTGCTGGTGTCGGTCAACGATGATGATCCCATGAGTTTCGCTACCCGCCTGGCCGACGAATTTGCGCATCTCTACTTTACCCTCCTGCGACGGGGACTCCCGGCGCAAGAAGCCCTGCACTTCATCGACACACTGCGCGATAATGGCTGGCGCTCACGGTTTACGCTCCCCGCCAGCGCGGATCCACGAATTCTGCGGCGACTTGGCATCTGTCGAATCAGCGGCGGTGATTCCTTCAAACGATAACTCCCGCGGCTTCTTGCACCTTGATCTCGATATTCCGAAGCGCGAGGCGCCACCCCCTCGATCTCGAGCAAAAATTGCCGCTTGCCCTCGTCTTGCTTGAAACCGTTTGTGATAGTCGGGCTGGTTGCTTTATTGCCGCGACAACATCACCATCTGCATTGACCGCCACACTTCGCCGCCAGCCCCCGACTTTGAATCCGCCTTTGGATTCACGCTCATAATGTTTGAATCGATTTTTGTGCGAGACTGCTCGAGTTCTTTAGGCGGGACTTCTCCTGTGTTGTACCTCCACCTGGTCCGATAGGACAAATTCGCCTGCGGGAGGCGCGCTGGGTCACGATTTCACTAACCTCGTACGAGGGTGGACGACTGTATGTCGAGTGAGGAACAAGAAACGTCAGATCTTTTGAGATCGAGACTTGACAGAAGCGGACAGAAAGCGGACATTCCGACCATTCGCCTATGTCTGAGAACCGAAAAGTGCTGGATTTTACTGGTGGAGCTGACGCGGATCGAACGCGCGACCTCCTGAATGCCATTCAGGCGCTCTCCCAAACTGAGCTACAGCCCCACCGTGGGCGAGATTTTTCAGCTAATCGGATAGCGCCGGTGGTGTCAACCAACCCTCAGGCGAAGCCGTAGAGCGCGGCGACGTTGTCCGAGGTCATCAGGCGGCGCTCGTCGTCAGGGACCCCTTCGAAGTCGCGGGCGATTACCTCGAGCGAATTCGGCCAGGTCGAGTCTGAATGCGGGAAGTCCGATCCCCACATCAGGTTCTTGATGCCGATAAAATGGCGCGTCACGACGCCGACGCGATCGTCCTGAAAAGTGGCTGTGACCTGGCGTCGAAAATAATAGCTCGGCTGATTCGTGATCGTCTCTCTTTCGAGGTAGCGATATTTCTCAAACGCATGGTCGAGGCGCTGGAGAAAGTGCGGAATCCAACCGATGTCGTTCTCGACCGACACGAGCCTGAGTTTGGGGAACCGTTCCAGCACGCCGGCGAAGATAATTTCAGTGAGCGACCGTTCGACCGAATGATGCAGCGCGGGGTAGCCTTTCATCACGCTTAGAAAATCGCTGCCGCCGCGCCGCTCAGTGAGAATGTGCAGGCTGATGGGCGTTTCGAGATCATGCGCGACCGCCCAGAATGGATCGTATGCTGCGTCGCTGTAGGGACGCTCGGCCGGTGCGGCGCCCCATATCATCGCGCCGCGCAGACCCTTGTCGGCAGCGCGCCGGAGTTCCTCGACTCCCTCGAGCGGATCGTCGAGCGAGATCATCGCGACTCCTGCCAGACGGCGCGGATTGTGCGCGCAGTAGTCGGCCAGCCAATCGTTGTAAGCGCGGAAGCACGCCGCGCGCAGGTTGCCATCCTCCATTTGAAAGAGCCGCATCGCGAGACTTGGATAGAGCACCTCGCCCGAGACGCCGTCGCGATCCTGATCTTTAATTCGAAGATCGGGATCCCATCCGCTGGGACGGACGCCCGGGTAGCCCCCCGCCATTTTTTCGGCGAAGTCTTTCGGATCGACGCCGGCGACGGCGAATCCGGCGACCGGGAACGGGCGGAGTCCTTCGGCGACGAAGAAGTCGCCGTCGCGGTTGGCGGTGCGCTTGATGACGCGCGGCGCGCGGTCGAGAAAGCGTTTGTCGATTCGCGAGGTCCAGACGTCGGCGGGTTCGATCACGTGCGAATCGGCGGAGAGAATTTTCTGCGCGTCCATCGCGTGTCCTCCTCTGTCTACTGGAAGTCTGATCGCCGTTTAGCGCCGGCGGCGAAGCGGCGTCAAGCGCGCGCGCTATTCGCGGGCGCGGTCGAGCAGTTCGCGGGCGGCGCGGCGGAATTTGTCTGAGACCTCGCCGCCGAGCATGCGAGCGATCTCTTCGGCGCGATCGCCGGGCTCCAGAACGGCGACGCGGCTGCGAGTCGAACCGCGGCGCTCTTCTTTTTCGACGGTGAGATGACGGTCGGCGAAGGCCGCGATCTGCGCCAGGTGCGTGACGCACAAGATCTGATGGAAGCGCGACAACTGTTTCAGCTTGCGGCCGACGACCTGGGCAACGGCGCCGCCGATGCCCGCGTCCACCTCGTCGAAAATCATCGTGGCGACGCCGCGGCGCTGCGCCTCGAGGCGCTTCAGCGCGAGCATCACGCGCGAGAGTTCGCCGCCCGACGCGATTCTTAAGAGCGGCATCGCAGGCTGGCCGACGTTCGGCGACAGATGAAACTCGATCGTGTCAATACCGAACGGGCCGAGCGCGACGCCGCCGTGCACGAAGCCGGCTTCGTCGTCGCCGAGCGTGGCGAGACGCGGCTCGAAGCCCGGCGAGCGCATCCCGAGCGACTTCAGCTCGGTTTCCATCTTGCGGCCGAGATCGGCGGCAGCCCGTTTGCGAATCGAGGACAATTTGTTTGCATGCGCGACGAGCTCGTCGAGCGCGGAGGTCATTGCGGCTTCGATTTGCGCTTTCGACTCGCCGATTCCTTCAAGCTCGCCAATCTCGGCACGCGATCGCTCCAATGTTTCGAGCGCGGTGTCGATTGAGCCGCCGTATTTGCGCTTGAGCCGCGTCAGCTCCTGGAGGCGGTTGTCGATTTCCTCGAGCCGCGCGGGGTCCGCCTCGATTTTCGACGCGTACGCTCCGAGCGTGCGCGCAGTCTCTTCGAGATTGGCGCGGGCCGACTTGATCATCTCGAGTGCGTCGCCGAGTTTCGGATCGAGCGTGGCCGCCTCAGTCAAGCGAGCCTCGGCGCGCGCGACCGCGTCGATCGCGGCGCCGTCGGCCCCGTAAAGCGTCTGCTCGGCGTCGAGCGCCGCGGCGGCGAGCTTGCCGGCGTTGGCCAGCACGGTTCGCTGACGCGAGAGATCTTCGTCTTCGCCCGCGACGAGCGCGGCGCGCTCGAGTTCGAGCGCACGGAATCTTGCGAGTTCGAGCAAATCTGCGCGTTCGCGTTCGCGCCGGTTCAGATCGCGAAGGCGCGACAGAATTTCTTCCGCGCGCGCGTAGCGTTCGCGATATGCGGCGAGCACTTCGTCGAGGTTGGCGTAGCGATCGAGAATCTCGCGATGGCTCTCTGCGCGCAGCAACGAATGCTGTTCGTGCTGCCCGTAGA